>ERZ779758.348-NODE-348-length-15147-cov-4.45912_pt1 | contig 15147 bp, 10 predicted proteins | sample MGYA00511256_ERZ779758 | MGnify/ENA primary metagenome ERZ779758 (study PRJEB29588, sample SAMEA2162460) | human gut metagenome | biome: human gut; feature: human-associated habitat; material: faeces | place: Denmark | collected 2008/2010 ... | reverse complement strand
AATCTTCACCGCCGTAAATACTGCTGTAGGTAACGGGGCTTTCGGTTGTTTTCCAGTCTGTACCGGTTACGATGTCCTGCGTACTGCCGTCTGCATATTCGATTTGTATTTTCATCAAGAGGCGCGGAGCGCCATATGAAGCAAGCAGTTTGAAATAACGTTCCCGCGGGATATTGAAAAAGCCGTTTCCCAACATGACGCCTATTGCGTTTCCGCCTTGCTTTAGCTGTCCGGACAGATCGAAAGTGACATACAGCGCACATTTATCATATTTTGTCCATCCCGGATCGAGAAAGTTGTTACCCACCTTCTCTCCATTCAGGAACATATCGAAATGTCCGAGTCCGGAGACATAGGCGGTCGCTCGTTTTACCGTTTTTTGAACCGTAAATTCTTTTCGGAATTGGGGGAGGCGGTACATACCGATCTTTTTGCCTTTGAGTTCCCGGTCCACGTTGGCCAGTCCGTGCAGCCCTATCGTGACGATTTCGTCTTTCCTGTCTTTCATGCTGCCGTCCTTTTTTGAAAAAGGTGCCATGCTTTTCCGGAAAAGCACGCACCCTCTTTTCGTGTATGTTTAATGAATTAATTCAAAATCTTCCATCAGCCCGTAATCCATCATCTGGTATTCTTTTCCGGATATCGGTTTGTCTACGTTTTTCCAATGCCAGGGAGATGCCAGGCCGGGAGCCGGATTCCGGTAATGCGGGCCTAACAGGTTCTTCAAACTGCCGATCACATGTACATCGATCGTGTTGCTGCCTTCTTTCAGGTAGGATGTTACATCCAGTTGCCAGGGGTCGAAGGCGATCATACCGGCTTTCTGTCCGTTGACGTATACTTCTGCTACCGTCCCGTTCCATTTGTTCAGTTTGACGGCATATCTGCCTGTAAGGTCATCGAGGGTATATTCTTTGCTATAGCTCATATCCCATGAGTAGAACGGTTGCTTTTGTTCTTTCCAGCTACCCAGTGTGAACGATTCCTGTGGTGCACCGATGCTCCATCCCTCTTGTTCGGGTACGACCGAGAAGTTTCCGATGATGTAGACCGGTTCTATCTCTGCAAAAATACGCATCGGGTTGATGCTGAGTTCTACCGTATTGCTACCTTTTTTCACCTGTCCGCCTATCGGATAAACGCCGAAAGAACGGTCCAGCCACCATTCACCTGGAAGAGCGTTCACGAGATTTCCGTTGATTTTTACGGTAAATAGTTCGGGGCGTTCGGAAACCAGTTTGATACCGGAATAGTCGAAAGCATCGTTTACCGTAAAATGATAGGAGGCCGTGAAGCCGCCATCCTTAAAGTGGTCGCGGTCGAGGATATTCCGTTTGTATTGTACGGAGGTATTCCAAGGATTGCCGTTGGTGAATCCGTGCGCTTTGAAGGCGATATCGGCGGCACGGGAGAAATGTTGTTTCTTGTAAGTCTTTCCTTTAACCGTAACATCGCAAAAGTCAATTGTCAGAGCATTGTCGCGTAAACGGCTGACGGTGGTCCGGCTTGTTGCCGTCACCGGGCTGCTTCCCGCTTTTCCGGGGCGTTCCGGATAGTTTTTAGGGTTCTTGTCAGAACAGTAAAGCAAGAGGCTTCCTGCCGGTTCGATCCGGAAAGATGTACTTAGTATGCCTTTTTCTTTTGAAGACGGATACGTATAGATTTCCCCGTTCAGAGCATCCATTTCCAACATGGCTTTTCCCTGCGTCGAAAGGGTGCCGTCAACAACTTCATCCATAGAAGAGTTGACGAGAAAAACCAATTCTCCGTCTGCAAACCGGCGACGATGGTGATACAGGTTACCACTGTTGAAAGTAATCCTGAAGTTATCGGAAGAGAAATACCGGGCGATTACATCTTTGGATAGTTCCGGGAGTGATGTGACGGTTGTACCGGCCAGTTCGTCATTGACAGCCCCGTCTATCCGGGTGGGAGCGGAGAAGGTTATGATCTGTCCACCTTGTTCTACAAATTGTTGCAAGAGGTTGAAGGTAGGCTTGTTTAAGGTCTCCATCATGGGAGGCAGAACGACAGTCGAGTAGGAGGCATTGCCGACGATGAAACGCCCGTTTTCTACCTTTCCGAGGTCTTTGATGATGTTTTCGGAACCGAGGTCATATTCTACCTGGTTCTTTTCCAAAGTTGTAACAAAAGCTTGGAAATTGGTTCCTATCTCCATGAGTTTCGGGGAACTTCCTGCATGGACGTAATAGCTCCATAAAGTCGAGTTGGGTTCCAGAACCAAAATATCGTTTTTCTGGATGCCTTTGCTCATAACAAATGAAAGGCGTCCGTAATAGTCATTCAGTTCGCGATAGTCGGGCCACCAGGGAGAATGATAGGTGAATACCGGCGGATAGTCGTATTTGCGTGCTCCTGTTAGTGTCATATGGGCTAAATGTTGGTTCATGAAGTTGACCCCGAGTGCATACTCCCAATCGCCTAACCGTTTGAAATCTTTAAAAGTTTCGTCCCAACCTCCACCACCATAAGTTTCGCTGAGGGTACGGTTACAACCTGTTTGGTTGGCGGCACTGCGCAATTCTTTTACTGCACGGATATTGCCGAACTGTGCTTGCGGGTTGGTTTCGTCGAACTGGTTGAACAGCATGTCGATAGCGGGTACCTGATGCCAGGCGTACATTGCCATATTGTCCGGTCCGTCGTTCATTTGCGGCCAACCGTGTTCCCAATAGTGTCCGGTCCATTTCAGGTTGTTCGTCTCGCAGTAGTGGTGCCAAGGTTTGGACCAGCGGTCGACAAACATTTGCAACAGGGTTTCCATATAGTTATGACGTACCTGTTTCCAATTGCCCGTCTCTTCGTCCAGAAGGGGAAGTAGTGGTTTTAGATCGTATCCCCACTGTTTCCGGAATACTTCGAACAAGTCTGGTGTCCAGCGCAAGCCTCCGGGACTGCTGATGTTGGGCTCATCTGTGAAGATACCGAAAACAGATTTGCCAAATTCGTCCTTTATTGTTTTTTCGTATCCTTTCATCGTGAGGTCGATGAACTTTTCAGTCACACCGGGTACGAGCAGGTCTACGTAAGAATACCCTCCGTACCAGTCTGATTTGCCTAAATAGGTCTTTTTGTAGAGGTAATATTCTCCTTTTGCTTTTTTATGCTGGCTCAGGGCGTTCGTGATATCTGCCCATTTGTCCCCTTCTTTTTTAAGGATGATGAAATATTCGTCTGTCTTGTCAGGCAGAAGATCTGTTTTTGTCAACTCAAGTCCTTGTCCTTGGTTGTAGGATTCGGGCATATCTTCGGGAACATGTCCTCCGGCAAAGCCGCTGGGATAGGAGTTTTCATCGTAAATCCAGATGTCCAGTCCCATCTCTTTTCCTTTATCGACGGCATAACGGTAGAGGGAATACCATTCGTCCGACATATATTCCGTGATCATGCCCGGACGGGGATGGATAAACGCACCTCCGCAGCCTGCATCTTTAAAGTCTTTCAGCATACGGTCGATTTCAATTTCTGTAACTTTTCCGTTCCAAACCATAAAAGGGGCTGTACGGTACTCGGATGAAGGGTTGGAAAACTGGGCTTCCAAAGTGGAAAAACTGTCTGTCGTTTCCGCTTTGTTGCCACTGCAACCAGTCGTTCCGAGAGACAGGATACCTCCTGCGACGGTATATATAAAGTTTTTGATAATACGTTGTGTATTCATGGTGCTAATAGTAAAAAGACCTCTACTACAAAAGTAAAGGTCTTTTTGTTAATATGATAATTAATAACCTGGATTTTGTTTGAGCTGGTCATTTAATTGCAACTCGTTATAAGGTATCGGATAAAGCAAATATTCCGGCTTTATCTGATAGGTACGTTCAGGAAGTTCCGTATCAATCGTTTTGATATATTTTCCGTAGGCAGTCATTACTTCAATAGCTTTTCCTGTTCTCAATAAATCATACCAACGATGGTTCTCAAATGCGAGTTCGTGACGTCGCTCATTGGCAACTACCTCGGCATTGATTGTTGTAACAGCAGGTAAACCTGCACGCGCACGTACTTGATTGACATAGGGTGCTGCGTCTCCTGCACGTCCTTGCTCCACCAGACATTCAGCTAACAATAACAGGCAGTCCGCATAGCGGTAAACAGGCCAGTTATCGTCTGTATTTTCTATTTTGGAGTGTGCGTGACGGTATTTATTGATAAATGGATAATTAACTGGATAATCATTGATCTTGGGATCACCGACTTTTAGTACATCAGCTACGACTAAGGCGTTTGCTGCATCCAGTGTACCGACTGCAACAGCGATAGATGGGTCGACACGCAGGTCTCCAGGTTCGTAAGAAGCGATCATTTCCGGTGTCGGAACATTCCAGCCTCCTGTCAGTAACGTACTACAATCCGGAACACCTGTAATAATTTCTGCATTCGTTGTTTTGGGAATAAAGTAGTATAACCAATCACTTTGCTGTCCCTGATCTCCCATTTGATACTGGATTTCGAAAATCGATTCTTTTCCGTTCTTTTTGGATGTGTCATATATATCGGCATAATTGGGAAGTAATTCATATCCCATATTCATGATATCTTTTAACTGCGTTTCCGCTGTTGCATAATCTCGATCTGGCTTTGTCATTAATACATAAGCGTAGAGCATTTTGGCAGCTCCTTTGGTTGCAGCACCATTTTGCGGGAATTTGACCGTCGGAAGTTTCTCTATGGCATCTTTCACATCATCAACGATGGCTGTATAGATATCGTTAACAGATGAACGAGGTAAGAATGCGTTGTCCGCTCCTGTCACTTCTTCCAGATGCAAAGGGACGTCTCCGTAGCATTGCACCAATTGGAAATACATGAAAGCACGGATGAATTTAGCTTCTCCGATCGTTTTATTTTTGAAATCATCGGGAAAAGTCGTCCCTTCAATGCGGTTCAGAATGGTGTTGGCTCTTGAAATGCCCGTATAACATGCATAATACATTTCATTTGTCCATTGGTTCTGGTCATCTACAACAAAATCCGCGATATTTTCACGATACAAGATGTGTAGACCACGGTCTGCTTTATAGCGGGTGTAATGTGTATTGTCGGAACGCATTTCTCCCATCAGGTATCCTTGTCTTGCCGATACTCCCCGTAGAGCGGAATAGGCTCCGTTCACTGCTTGAGTGAATTGCTCTTGAGTTTTAAAGAATGTCGCATCATTCGGATAATATTGAGGCGTCAGATTCAGAAAATCTTCCGAACAAGAAACCAAAGTCAACAATGCAACAACTAAACTAAATATCTTTTTCATGATCTTTCGCTTTAAATTTATAATTTGTTTTTCTGTCAGAATGAAATGTTACATCCGATACTGAATGTTCTTGGAACCGGGTAAGTTGTACGATCTACTCCTAAACCGTTCCATCCCATATCTTCATTCATGGCTATTTCCGGATTCATACCTGGGTATTTAGTGAATGTGACTAATTGCTGAGCTGTTACATATACCCGGAGTTTAGAGAGGTATTGACTCGGTTTAATCGGAATTGTATAGCCCAGAGTGATATTCTTTATGGTCAAATAAGAAGCATCATATACCCAACTGCTATTATTGAAGCGGAATAATTCCGTGGTACCGGCTTTTGTTCTCGGAACCTGTCCGTCACCCGGATTTTCCGGAGAGCGCCAACGATTGGCAACTTTTTTCAATACATTGAAACAACCGTCGATATTCAAGGTATGTTCGTAGTTTGAATTGATAATGTCACCACCTACTTGTCCACTGATCAGAATGCTCAGATCGAAGTTCTTCCAGGAAAATTCATTTGTCATACCATAAATAAAATCCGGATTCGGATCACCAATTTTTACACGGTCATTGTTGTCGATTATACCGTCAGGAACACCGTTAGGACCACTGACATCTTTCATGCGGACCGTTCCGATCTCAGATGAGGCGTGCTTTGGTTGGGAATTAAACTCTTCTTCGGTCATATATACGCCGTCAAATACATATCCCATGAATATACCGATAGGTTCTCCTACTGCTAAACGGTTGAAATCTTCCTGATTGGAATATCCACCTTTTGGGGTGTTGTTTGTTCCCATTTTGGTTATTTCATTCCGGTTGAAGGCTATATTCAAGTTGGTAGTCCATTTGAAATCACCGACAAGATTACGAGATTGCAAAGTGATTTCATGTCCCCATGCTTTGTAATCACCGATATTGGAATAAATGTTGGAAAAGCCGGAAGCTCTTGGAATATCGACTTGATACAAAAGTCCATCGACTTTTTTATTATAATAGTCATACATCAAATAGATACGATCGTTTAGGAAACCGATATCGACACCTAAGTCCAGTTGTTTTGTTTCTTCCCAAGTAAGAGCATTGTTCCCTAAATTACCTAATCCTTTTCCCGGAGCTAAAGAGCCACCTAAGACATAGTTATAAGTGCTAACTCCCGCAATATATCGGTAATTACCAATGTTGTAGTTACCAGTTAGTCCATAACTGGCCCTTATTTTCAGGTAGTTCATAACATTGGTTACTGGTTCCATGAAGGCTTCGTCAGATACAATCCATCCGGCGGATATGGAAGGAAAATTTGCGTATTTATTGCCTGCCCCAAAACGGGAGCAACCATCTCGGCGGAATGTCGCCTGGAGTAAATAGCGGTCTTTGAAGCTATAATTCGCGCGTGCAATGACAGAGGCTAATGCCCATTGCTCGATGTTGTTGTCACCGTTTTTTGTAGCACCGGCACCCATCCAAGGAATATCATCACTTGGAAAGTCAGTTGCTGTTAGTTGGTTATATTCGTTGGAATATTTTTGTGCACTATAACCGACCAGTGCATCTATATTATGGTTTTCGAATTTATGGTTATACATCAACATATTTTCGATAGTCCAACTATAGTGGAAGTTGGTGTTGTATTGTCCACTTGCTTTTTGAGGGGGAGCAGTAAACATGGCTCCACCGGCTGTCGAAGGTGTAAAATCTCTATAGTTCTTGGCACCTAAATCGAAACCAGCCTGGAATTTATATTTGATACCGTTCCATATATCCAGTTCTGCAAAAGCATTGCTTAATAAGGCCAAATCCTGTGTTTTACTTGTTTTTTCATGTAAAACACGTATCCAGTTAGGTTGGGGGAACATCCCTGGAGAGTTTAGAGAAAGAATAGGTTCTCCATTTTCATCGTAAGGATTTACAGTTGGGTCAGCCAAGAACGCAGCACTTAATATCTGCCAACCTCCGTCTGTATTTTGGTTGTTTTTGATTTGCAAGGTGGGAGCTATGTTCAGTCCTAATTTTAAGCGGTCGTTTACTTGATAATCATTGTTTGCACGTAAAGAGTAACGTTCGAAATTAGAATTGTACATAACACCGTCTTGGCGGAAGTAGCCTAATACGATAGCTGTATTGAACTTGTCTTTATTGGCTGTCACACTGATACTGTAATTCTGTGTGGCGGCATTGCGTGTCAGTAAGTCATACCAATTGGTTCCAGTACCGTATTGGGATGGATTTTGATATTGTTCTGGAACTCCTCCGGTATAACCTTCATATCTGGCAGCATCTTCGTAGTATTCTTTTTTGTATTGGGCAAATTCTTCCCCGTTCATAACATCCGGAGTCTTTAGTCCCTTTAAAGTCTGAATACCGAATGAAGCATTCACATCCACTTGAGTTTTACCTTGTTTTCCTCTTTTCGTTGTGATCAGTACGACACCGTTGGCGGCACGTGATCCATACAAAGAAGTGGCAGCGGCATCTTTCAAGATGGAAAAGGTTTCAATTTCATCCGGATTGATACTGCTTAGGTCCATATTGATAGGGATTCCATCGACCACGAATAAAGGTGAACTACCACCATTGATAGATGCTGCACCACGGATACGGAATCCCATACCTTTACCCGGCTGTCCTGTAGATTGGTTAATTTGTACACCTGCTACCTGTCCTTGAAGTTTTTGGGCAAATTGTCCTACAGGAAAACTTTCTAATTCTCCTGCATCTATCTTGGAAACAGATCCGGTCAAATCCCTTTTTTTCTGTGTACCGTAGCTAACGACAACAAGTTCGTCCAGTTGGTTTACAGTTTCTTGCAGAACGACATTTAATGTTTTCTGGTTGGAGACAGGGATTGTTTTTGTTTCATATCCGATAAAACTGATGGTGAGTATTTGATTGGGGTTAACATCAATGGAAAAATTACCGTCCATGTCTGTAATGGTACCGATGGTGGTGCCTTTGACGGAAATGTTTGCACCTGGTATAGGTTCTCCTTTTGCATCGATAACCCGTCCGGACAGTTTACCGTTCGTTTGTTCTATACCACTGATGGAATCTGTGTTTGCATGAGCTTTTGAAATCACATATCCGGGGCTTAAAAATACTGATAATAGTACAGCTTTAGGCAATAAGTTGCTGTATATCGATTTGATCATAATATTAAAATTTAATTTAACAGTTGAAATACTCTAATTTTCTCTACAAAAACTTTTTAGGTGTGTTATTTACTTCTCTCCATAGGCTAATGATTTAAGATTGCAATTGAATTTGTTCTGGTAGAACTATGAACTATACAGTACGGATAGTTGTAAAAAAGTAGGCTCGATTATCGGTTTTGGCTTATCTGTGGAGGTTATTGGAGTCTTCTGGAAGGGAAAAAGGAGAATATCTTTTTTGAAAGAATATCAATTTGACTAATTTTAATATCATTTTTGAAAACATCTAGTAGTTTTATATAGCTAATTTTGTCACGGTAGCAAACAACAGACAAGAATAGCCTTAGTTCTACCAGAACTAAGGTATTCACAAAAGCATAATTATCTTTTCGGGATATTTATACTTTTCCAGTTTTAGTTGTAACTGATCGTTACCTCTTTTTTATCGTTTTGGGAAAAACTTTTTGCCACTTCTTGTATATCCTCTAATGTGAATTTGCCTGTTATCCGGATGACCACATAGTCTGAATCTGTGTCGGCTAGCATGATCATTTCGTTGATTAGGTCACCGTTCTGGACGATGTAGAAAGAGGCGCGTGTATCGTTGTCCTTGACCCGCATCAGTTCTTCATGTGATTTGCTGATAAGGCTGCTGAATTCTTTTCGCATCTGGTCCCGGACTTCCTGCTTGTCGGAAGTGACGATTTGAAGATTGTTTATTTTCCCTTTCAGATTCATCAGGTTGAGGCCACCACTTTCTACATTAGGGATCATGTCGAACATTTTCTTGGAGATGAAGACAGATGTTACATTATCCATATCGGCATATTTTTCGAACAGTTTATCCTGGGCAAAGCACAAGCTGGTGCAACAAAGAAACAGGATCAGGAATATATTCTTTAATTTCATAAGATTAATCGTTTAAATGTTTGTTTAAAATATTGTTTACTTTATCTATCTCCTGCCCGGCGTTATCCACCTGGCTGATGCCTTTGTTGAGGTTCTGCGAGAGTAGGAGTAAAGCCTTTTCGGCAGCGGCGGCGGCATCTTTCGGATTGGTGTAAGTGTCGCTGAGCCGGTCGTGAGCTTGATACGACGATTTGTATTGTAAAAAGCTGATGCACAACAGGATGGTGGCGGCAACTCCACTTAACCAATATAAAGTCCGTCTACGGGTCAATGAACGGGTCTTCTTTTCTTCCGTGGAAGCCCAGGTGTCGATCTGCTTTTCCAGTCTACGGGAAAGTCCTTCGGGTAAAGCTTGTTCCTCTTGGAGGGCTTTATTGATCAGTTCATCTATCTTTTTATCGTCCATATTCATATGTATAATATTTTTCAAGTTGTTCCCGGATTATTTTTCGTGCCCGGGAGAGTAGCACCCGTATGTTGACGGCACTCAGGCCGGTGATCTGTTCTATCTCGTCCATCGAACAGTCTTCGATCCCTCTCAACCGGAGAACTTGCCGCTGATTTTCCGGCAGGCGGTCGATCAGGTGGCGGATTTGCTGTACTTTGTCTTGTCTTTCTAACTCTTCGTCCGGTGAAGAAGCGGTAGAAAGAGTGACGGGTGACATCTGTGTCGCGCCTGTTAGCACGAGGTGAGCGAAGGAAATCGAGGCAGAGGTTCTTGACCAGCGTCACGCAGAAAGCTTCCGGATTTTGGATATCGGTCAGTTCATTCCGCCGGCTCCATAACTTATAGTAGGCATCTTGCAGGATATCTTCGGCATCGGCCTTGTTTTCGACCAGCGCATAAGCAATCCGGAAGAGCTTGGGATGGAGGGGAAGGAACAGCCTTTTAAAGTTCTCAACATCCATCTTTGTGGTCGTTTATTACTTTTTCGATGTCAGATGGTTTGATCTTTCCTTTGATGCGGATCAGGGCATCGTCGCCTCCATCGGTTGTCAAGATTACCAGTTCGCGGATGATGTCTTTGTCAATACGTACCATTACTTTCGTGCGGTTGCCCTCTTCGTTGGCATTGACCATTGTTTCGTAATTCGGGTCTTTCAGTTTCTTGATGGCAGCGCGGAGATCGTCTTTGACGGTATTGCCGCATTCCTCGAAAGAAAGGACTTCGATGCTTTTTACACCCATCGTCTCGGTGAACAGGCTGCTTATTTTCATCAGGAACGGGCTGACCGTTACGTGGGTTACGTTTTTTTGCTTGGCAAAGTCGTTGAACAGTTTGTCCATGCTCTGGCTATATCCTGCTTGGCAGAATAGGATGAGGATCAGGATTGCGATGTATTTTTTCATCTTTCTAATGTATTAATCGTTACTTATTCCGTTAGTTCCGGCTCTTCAACGCGCGCTATTGGAGAGCGTTCATTAAGTAGACGGGAACGGAAAAGCTGTTGTTACAAAGAAAGAGAAAAATTTATGATTTTTCCTTACTTTCTGCTATTTCAACGAAATAAACGCTCGAACAAATCAGGAGGACAGCTATTAATTGGGACCAACTGAAGCGATCTTGTCCTAATGCCAGCGAGGTAATGGTTGCCACAATCAGGATCAGGTAACCATAGATGGCCACCAGTGTGGTTTTCAGATATTTTAGTCCGACCGGTATTAACAGGTAACTGATAACGGTCGGGAAAATCAGGACGAATGCCAAGACTGCCATCGGTTTCCAATGGATCGGGAACGTGAAAAGTGTTGCTTCAAATCCTGTAAATCCGGAAACGATGATGGCGGAGAAAGCCGCACCGGAAAAGGTGTACCGCAGCATTGTCATAACTCCTACATGCTTCAATATTCGGTTGCTTGCAATCAGATAGATTGCATAAGCCATGGAACTTAGCAGGCAAAGCAGATTTCCGGTGAAGGCATCGGAAGCCAGGTCATCGTTTTTCTGGGTCAGGATGCAGAGCAATGCGCCACCTAATCCGATCAGAATACCGGTTATTTTCATCTTTGTGATTGTTTCTTTAAAGAAGATGACAGAAAGAATGAATACCCAGATAGGTTGTAAACTGGAGAAAATGGAGCTTGACACAGGGGTCGTTTTGCTCAATCCCAGCAAGTAAAAGAACATAAAGCCATAAATGCCGAGCGCCCCCAACAGAAATAAGAGAATCTTTTCCCGGCGGGTGGAAGTCTCCGGTTGGGTGAACAAGCTGATAATCCAAAACGCGAGGGCGGCAAACGTACAGCGCAGGGTTACACCCGTCAGCGGACTTATCCATAATGGTAGGAGATATTTCAACGCATTCATATTCAACCCGCTGAAAGTTTTGGAAATAATCATGTAAATATTGGCTTCTCTTATTTTATTTTTCACGATGCTTGGGATTTTATGTTATACTTGTTTGATGCGGTCGTCGAACAAGAACGAATCTTGTTTCAGGTAGGCCCATGCGGCAGCTATCAGGGCAATGGCCATATTGAAGATGAAAGCGAACTGCTGTGTCTCGATATGGAGCATATCCTTGAGTATGTTTATAATGAAAGGGCAAAGAAGAATGGCCAGATAGTTCATGGCCATAACGAATGCCAGTGCAAGCGTCACTTTTTCAGGAATAGCCGTGCGGGTCGTTTTGTCGTAAGCTATCGGTTGTATGACACCATAGCCTAATCCGGCAAAGATACAACCCAGCCCGATCAACCATTCGGTGCGGGAAACGAGTATAAGCGCCATTCCGACAGAGATCGAGACCATACAGGCAAATTTGGTCTTTTTGCCGAAGAAGGAGACAATTTGATTCAGTATAAATCCCGGCGACATGATAGCCAAGAAAAACAGCGAGATCATAATACCCGAATTACCGCTGGTAAAATGATATTCTTTCATCAGGAAAGGAAGATTGAAGCTGATGATGATCACTAAGTAAGTAGCCAACCCATAGAACGACATGATCTGCATCAGGTGGGGAATCTGTATACCGAACTTCCCGAAACTGCTATCGGCAGGCCTTTCCGTTCTCCGGCTAGTGGTGTTTATGCCTATACCGGGATACGGTGAAATATTCTTTTTCAGATAGAACGAGAGAACGATCGAGATCAGCGGAAACAGGTAGACGATAAACGGCAAATGCCAGTTCACCTCTGCCAGATACCCCGTCAGAACGGTGGCCAGCACTAACGTTATATTCGTAATGGCGGAACTGAGCCCGAACTGTTTCGTACGGTATGTTCCTGTAAAAAAGCGGGAAATCAAACCGGTGGAAAGCGGCACGATCAATCCGGAACCGATCCCCAATAATGCGCTGACTGTTATCAGTTGCCACATTTTTGTGGAAAGCATGTACAGGATGCCGCTCAACGAGAAGATCACCAGTCCCACTTGCAACAGAAGGACATTATTGATCTTTTCCGTCAGTTTGCCCGACAGGATGATAAAAGGGATGATCAAGAGGGAAGGAAGTGATGAAAGCATCTGTATGTCCAGTTCTGTGGAATGCGGAAAGATTGCAGAAAGTCTTCCTAAGATTGGGGAGACAGCCAGGCCGGGCAGTGCATTCAGTGCCGATATCGACCATATGCCTATTAGCGTGATAAGAGGAATCGTCCCCTGTCCGGTCTGTATTCGCATAATCGTTTCGTTACATCATTTTTTATTGTATTGAAACAATCCCGAATAGTGAAAGTTCATTGTTTTAATAAACCCCAAATATCGTATGTTTAACGAAAAACGCAGAACAATTTCGGATAGTAGCTGTTTTTGCCATACAATCGGCCGAAACAAGTCGATAGCGCCATTATTAATTAAAAACAAAAAGACATGGAAGATTCTAATTTCAGAAAAGGTGATGCCAAGACAGCAATCTTTGGCTCGGAAAAGATGCTACAAGCCTCTCCTGTAGACAAAATCCCTGATGGTCCTACCACCCCGGAAATCGCGTATCAGATGGTTAAAGACGAAACGTTTGCACAGACACAGCCCCGCTTGAACCTGGCGACATTCGTAACTACCTATATGGACGACTATGCAACCAAACTTATGAACGAGGCGATCAACATCAACTATATCGATGAAACGGAATATCCGCGTATTGCCGTTATGAACGCCAAATGTATCAACATCGTAGCCAATTTGTGGAATACTCCCGAACAGGCAAAATGGAAAGCCGGTGCATTGGCTATCGGTTCGTCCGAAGCATGTATGTTGGGAGGTGTCGCAGCTTGGTTGCGCTGGCGTAAGAAAAGGCAAGCCGCCGGTAAGCCTGTGGATAAGCCGAACTTCGTTATTTCTACCGGATTTCAGGTTGTATGGGAAAAATTCGCCCAGCTTTGGCAGATCGAAATGCGCCAGGTGCCTCTGACATTGGAGAAGACTACGCTCGATCCCGAAGAAGCATTGAAGATGTGTGATGAAAATACAATCTGTATTGTGCCGATCCAAGGGGTTACATGGACAGGTCTGAACGATGATGTGGAGGCTTTGAATAAGGCACTCGATGCCTACAATGCAAAGACCGGCTACGATATTCCAATTCACGTGGATGCTGCTTCCGGCGGTTTTATCCTCCCATTCCTGAAACCGGAATTGAAGTGGGACTTCCGTTTGAAATGGGTTCTTTCCATCAGTACGTCCGGACATAAGTTCGGTCTGGTTTATCCGGGCCTGGGTTGGGTTGTTTGGAAAGACAAGTCATATTTGCCCGACTCCATGTCATTCAGTGTAAATTATTTGGGAGCCAATATCACACAGGTAGGTCTGAATTTCTCCCGTCCTGCCGCCCAGATCCTCGGACAATATTACCAATTTATCCGTCTCGGGTTCGAAGGGTATAAAGCAGTTCAGGAAAACAGCATGGCGGTTACCCAATACTTACATGATCAGATCGGTAAGATGGCTCCGTTCGTGAACTACAGCAACGAAGTCGTGAACCCGTTGTTTATCTGGTATCTGAAACCGGACTATGCGAAAAAAGCGAAATGGACCCTGTACGACCTGCAGGATAAACTGAAACAAAGCGGTTGGATGGTTCCTGCCTATACATTGCCAAACAATCTTGAAAACCATGTCGTGATGCGTATCGTTGCCCGTCAGGGATTTAGTCGCGACATGGCTGACCAGTTGCTGAATGATATCACAGGAGCTGTTGCGGAACTTGAAAAACTAGAATATCCGACTCCTACCCGTATCGCACAGGATAAGAATCAGGAAGTGAAAGGTTCTGTGTTTACTCATACGGGTATGCCCCATAAAAAGAAATGATCATGAGTAAAACAATTTCCGTTTCACAGATAAAAGAAGCGGCACAGGAGGCTTACGAGCAGTTCAAGGATAATACGGGTGGCAAGAATGCTGATTACATCCCTTATCTGGCTAATATTGACAAGAACTTGTTCGGTATCAGTATCTGCCTGTTGGATGGCAGAACCATTACGTTAGGGGACTCTTCCTACTGTTTCGGGATCGAATCCGTTTCGAAAGTACATACGGCTATCCTGGCACTTCGCCAGTACGGAGCCGAGAAAGTGCTGAAGATGATCGGTGCCGATTCCACCGGTCTTCCTTTCAACTCCATCATGGCGATCTTGTTGGAAAATGACCATCCTTCCACTCCGCTGGTAAATGCTGGTGCGATCACGGCTTGCAGTATGGTACAGCCGCTCGGTAAGTCCGACAAGAAGTGGGAAGCCATCGTTTCCAACATCACCGACCTTTGCGGGAGTGCTCCGCAACTGATCGATGAACTGTACAAGTCAGAGACTGCCACCAACTTCAATAACCGTTCTATCGCCTGGTTACTGAAGAATTACAACCGTATCTATGACGATCCGGA
>ERZ779758.342-NODE-342-length-15736-cov-4.79829_pt1 | contig 15736 bp, 14 predicted proteins | sample MGYA00511256_ERZ779758 | MGnify/ENA primary metagenome ERZ779758 (study PRJEB29588, sample SAMEA2162460) | human gut metagenome | biome: human gut; feature: human-associated habitat; material: faeces | place: Denmark | collected 2008/2010 ... | reverse complement strand
CTGTTTTGTTCTCTACGTCTTCGCAACTTCCTAAACCTATTTTCATGAAATATGAGGCTGAGGCCGATGGCAATACGATTCCGTTCGGTGTACCGGTTAAGACCGATACAGATAGTTTGTGCTCGGGTGGGAAATATGTGGCTTCGATAGGGAATGGACGTTCCATTACTTTCAACGATGTAAAAGTCCCTGAATCGGGCACTTATGCGATGACCGTTTACTATATGTCCGATGCCCCTTGTACGGCCTATGTAAAGATGAACGGTAATATGGATTCTTGGCAAGAGGTCTCATTTGTCGGTACAGGAGGAACGAGCGGCGGTAATTTGGCCCATAAAACTATATGGGTAGACCTCGATCACACGGCAAGCAATACGGTGGAAATCGGGAATAATTCGGAGTATGGCCCTAATATAGACCGCATGACTCTGTCGAAATATGCCGATGGTACTACCGCTATCGAGACCCCTGAGAGCGCCGAGCCGGTGGGGAAGGTTTATGCTCTTGACAAACATATAGTTATCGAGCAGTCTTCTTCTACCGATTATTGGGTCTATAATTCGCTCGGACAAATCCTTAAAGAAGGCAGTTTCGACGGTGGTCGGGCTTCTTTGTCGGTAGATGAGAAAGGAGTTTATCTCGTAAAGGTGCATACTGAGGATAAGGTATTTACCAAAAAGGTATTGATAGGTCGGTAAAGTAGATTCTTTTGTTAAACTTAATAATAAAAATTATGAAAAAGATTACATTTTTAATCGCGTGTTTGTTGGCCGTATTCGGTATGTCGGCTATCAATCATTATGACAATTTGTATGTTGTCGGAGATGCTTGTGCAGCAGGTTGGAGCCCTAAGGATGCTCTTGAAATGACGAAGGTCGGAGACGGCCAATTTACATGGACGGGAGAGTTATTGGATAAAACGGGAGACCGTCGATTCAAATTCTTGGTAGGAAGAGGCTGGGATCCTTGTCTTGCACCTAATCCCGATGTGCCCGATCACGAAATTGTCACTCCGGGTGTTCCCGCAAAGTTGTATGACAAAGGCGAACACGGAGGTTATGACACCTCTTTCCAAGTAGAAAAAACCGGGGTATACACGATTACGATCGACTTGGATGCAGAAACGATGACTTTGACAGAAAGTTCTTTGGACATTCTTGATGTCGAGAAATTCGGACAGGCCTATTTAGCCGGTAGCGCATTCCCCGAAAGAGTCGCTATGACGAAAGAAGCGAACGGCGTTTATACATGGAAAGGAAAACTTGAAGTGGGAGAACCCGTGACCGGTTTCTATATCGTAAGTAACGACAATAGCCAATCTTTGAATCCTGCGAATGCATCGGAGGTTAAATCGGGCACTTATACACCGGTTTTCAGTGCCGATGGAGTCGCCACTGCGGAATACCAAATTGCTTCTACGGCCACTTATACGATTACGATCGATTTGAATACCGTGAAAATGGAGGTTACAAAAATCGACTATGATCATTTATATCTGATCGGTAGTGCCATGAAAGGAGAACCGGGAGCTTGGAAAACCGAGGACGGAATTGAAATGACAAGAGTAAGCGAAGGCGTGTTTACATGGAATGGATTTTTGTATGCCAAGAACACCGAAGACGGTGATACGGAATTCAAATTTATCAATCAACTCATTGCCGGAAATTGGGAAAACTGTTTTGTATTCGATCAAACAAAAGAGGGAAATCAACTCATTACGTTAGGTGAAACGTATACGATTTCCTATTTTACTGCCGGTAATTATGACAACAAATTTACCGTTCCGTCCGATGGCTATTACAAGTTGACGGTCGATCTCAATGCATTGACTCTGTTGGTAGAGCAAGGTGAGCCCACTGCTATTGAGGAAGTTTCGGCAACTGTTAAACCGGTTGTGACAGTCAGTGGGTCGACTATTCGGGTTTTGACCAATGGCGCTGTTGTCGATGACGTTATGGTGTTCGATTTGTTGGGTAATTGTGTTGCCTCGACAGCGACGGATTCCGATTGTTCTTTCGATATGACTCATGGCGGTGTTTATGTAGTTAGGATAAATTGCGGTAACGCTGTGTATTCCAATAAAGTAATAGTTAAATAATATCTTTATGTTTTTTCACCGGGCTGGGGATTCTCCTCTGCTCGGTGATTTTTTTTGCTTGTTTTTATATCGATGGAAAAAGCCGGGAAATAGAAATCTCCCGAAAGGAAAATTGTAAAATCGTATGAAGAAATTATTCTCAATTATGCTTGGTTGTTGCTTTGCACTCGCTTTTCTTTTGTTCTTTTCAGGAAAGAGCTTTGCAGAGAACGATAACTATACTCGTGCGGCCGATACGTTCAAAGCCATTGAAAAACTTTATGGAGTTGAAGATGTTCCTTTATTCAGGGAGACTTATCCCTTTGACGGCCATTTGAAAGTCTCCTATCTTTCTAATCAAGAACAGGCTGAGCAACAGAAACTTTATTCCTATCTGTGGCCTTTTTCGGGGAGTCTGTCGGCCGTTACGGCTCTTCTGGAAGTAAAACCGAAGTCCGATTTCCGAAAGGTGTTGACTAAAACGGTTCGTCCCGGACTGGAAATGTATCTCGACACACGGAGGACTCCGACAGCGTATGCTTCGTATATAAACACGGCTCCGGTTTCCGATAGATTCTATGACGATAATATTTGGATAGGGCTCGATTTCACCGATTTGTATTTGTTGACCGGGAAAAAAGAATATCTCTCACAAGCCAAGATGGTTTGGCGATTTATAGAAAGTGGAACCGATGATAAATTGGGATATGGCATATATTGGTGCGAGCAGAAAAAGAACGGGAAAAATACCTGTTCCAATGCTCCGGGTTCGGTGTATGCTTCGAAACTCTTTTTAGCGACTGGCGATAGTTCTTATTTACAAGCAGGAATTCGATTGTATGAGTGGACGAAAGAAAATCTGCAAGATCCCGCAGACGGTTTATATTTCGATAATAAGAGTTTGAACGGAGAAATCGGTAGGGCGAAGTTTGCTTATAACAGTGGACAAATGATGCAATCGGCAGCGCTTTTGTATCGAATCACAGGTGAAAAAAAATATTTGCAGGATGCCCAACGGCTGGCTGCCGCTTGTTACAATCGGTTTTTTAGCCACGATTTGCAGTCGGGTCGTAAATATAAAGTACTGAATCGGGGTGATGTTTGGTTTACCGCTATTATGTTTAGGGGATTCGTTGAGCTGTATGGTATAGATCGTAATAGTTTGTATATCGATGCTTTTAGGGAAAATCTGGATTTCGCTTGGACGGTAATGCGTGAGAAAAACGGATTGTTTAACGATGATTGGAGCGGAAAAACGAAAAACGATTCGAAGTGGCTGTTGACACAGTTCGCTATGGTAGAAATGTATGCACGGTTAGCCTCAATCGATAAAGAGAATAGTCGATAAGTTATTAGATAGGTAGGATATGCGATCCCAATCCCGGGCAGAGGTTTCCTCTGTTCGGGATTTTTGGTTTGTTCGATTGATGCAAAAAGAACGGTGGCGTATGCCACCGTTCTTTAAATATAAACATTTCATAAACCATGATTTAGTAAACCATGACTTTTTGCTTATTCGCGATATATATACCTTTGGGAAGTTCTATTGTTTCGTTGCCGGTTACTTTTATTTGTTTAACCAGTGCGCCGGTGATGTTGTAGATATACACATCGATAGGTTCTTCGGTATTGACGACTACTCCTCCTTGCACTCCGTATATTCGTGTATCGTTTCCGGCTAAATTCGGGGTTTCTATCCCTGTGGCTATATCGTCGAGTTTCCAGCTCGATATGAACATTCCCCAACCTGTGGGTGCAGGTAAGGTAAATTCGGAATTATAGAAATTGACGGCTTTATTACCTCTTGAAAAGGAGTAGAAATTTGTACCGTCTGCCAAACAACTCCAAGCTGTACCCATACCGGTTTCGGTTATAAGGGCTATCTTTTCTGTTTTTTCCCAACTGGATTCATCTATCGTGGTTAGACAAATACCTTTATTGGGGGTTGCCCAGCTATACCCGTAGGCATAGAGATTGTTTTCTTTCCCTTTGGCTACTCCGAAATAACCACCGATACCTTGTTCATCGGCAGAGACACCTCCTAACCATTCTCCGTTTGAAGCATCACATTTGATTACAAACCCATTGAGCGGAGTAGATTTAGAGGCTATTCGAGCTTCCTCTTCGCCATAAGGAGCGAACCCTCCTTTCATCATTCCCGAAAGGTAAAGACTTCCGTTTATATAGTCCATGTTCTTGGTCTGGGTAGTGTGCTTGCTGTCGCTGGCCCCGAATGCTGTTATTAATTTTGCCCATTTCACGGCTAAGTTGGTATCGATTTCCCCGATGAGAATGTCGTCGAACGACGAAGGCACGAGGTTGATCGAGCCTAAATTGATCGAGCCTTCGTTACTGTTTTTTACAGTCCCGTAGAAATAGAGTTTACCGTTGTCATAGATGAGATTGGTTATTTGTTCTCTTTCGATTGTGCCGGAGACTGTGGTTGTAAAGTGGCCCAAATAATTCCCTTTGTCGTCGAGTTTTACGATAAACAAGTCTCCTACTGTCTTTTGAGAGTCACCGTTCCAGTTTACGGTGTTGTGAGGGGATAATTGTACAGGCGAATTTTCTGCCGTGTAAAAAGTCATGGTTTTACGATAATTCCCGGCTAAATAGATGTTCCCGTTCTCGTCGGTGGCGGTAGCATAAGGGTAAATACCGTCTGGTGTACCTTCTGTGTAATAAGTAGCGGCGGCTTCGGGGCTGTTGTCTATTTCGATGTATTTGTTCCATTCGATAACTCCTTCCGAGCTGACTTTTAGTAGAACCGCATAGTATGTACGATAACCGGTATTCCAGTTTTGTATGGTCACGGTGTTGTTTTTGGCATCCTTGAATGCTGGGGTTTTATCGGTCATACCGGATGCATATCTCATTTTTAATGCTAAGACAGCACCTCCGTCAGAAGTGGCGGCAATGGAACTCGAAGAGATGCTTACGTCGCCGGAGAAGCTATATAGGCTCCATATTTTAGACCCGTCCGAATCTAATTTGAGAAGAACGATATTACAATTGTCGGAGTTTGCCTGAGTAGCACAGCCGTAGCCGACAATATCATCTCCATAGTAAACAGGATCGTTGTCTTTCATCGACCCGAATTGTGCGAGCGCCAGAATTTTTCCGTCGCTGCTCTTTATCAAACTGTGAGCATTGTCACCTCCGTTACCGGGATTTCCATCTAAGGATTTCGCCCATTGAAATACAGGACCCTCTGCCTGTATCGATCCTAAAATTCCTCCGATAAAGAGGAGTGTAGAAAGTAAGAATTTTTTCATAACAAATTTTTTTTAATTCGACACCGCAAAGTTATTTTCTGCATAATTGGGCTGCAATAATAATATATAGGTATTTTTTAGACATAGAATAGCCATTTTTGGTGAGGGCGCGAGATTTATGCATTTTGTATTTTTGTCCACAAAAATTAAGACATGCGACTTCGATTATTTTTCATTATATTAATAAGTTATGTGGGAATAGAGACTATGTACTCTGTGAATGTATCGCAAGTAGCTACGGTTTCTTTCGAGGGGGTAATTTCGGATATAGGTTCGAAAGACCCGTTATCGTTTGCAACGGTACAATTACTGCATGGAGATGAGGTTCATTCGGTATTGTCCAAAGATAACGGAGTATTTTCTTTTCCCTCTGTGCATCCGGGCGACTATATATTGCGTATTACTTATGTGGGATACGATCGTTATGAAAAACGGGTTACACTGAAACGGGATACGAAGCTGACCGTAAAAATGGTCCCTTCGGGAAATTCGTTGAACGAAATTGTCGTGACGGCGCGGGAGTCACAGGGGCTGGGGAGCTCGTCGAAAATAAATCGCGAAATGATGACCCATTTGCAGCCTACCAGTTTTAGCGATTTATTGGAGCTGCTTCCGGGGAATATATCCAAGACCCCTTCGATGGGACAGGTCAATTCCATACAGTTGAGAGAAACGGGAACGCTGAATTCATCGGGAGAACAATATTCCAATCCCGATTATGCCATTACATCGTTGGGAACTCTTTTTTTAGTAGATGGAGCTCCTCTTAACGGAGATGCGAATCTGCAATATATTCCCGGGGGAACTTCTTCGGACGGGACCTCGCCGGAATCGCTCAGAAATATGACGAACAAAGGGGTAGATATGCGCACGCTGACAACAGACGATATAGAAAGTGTCGAGATTGTGCGGGGTATACCTTCGGCCGAATACGGAAATCTTACCAGTGGTATGGTAAATATAAAGAGAGTGAGAAAGGCGACACCCCTTACAGCTCGTTTTAAAGCCGATGAATATAGCAAATTGTTTTCGGTGGGGAAAGGTTTTACAGTTCCCGACCATGATTTCACATTGAATGTCGACGGCGGTTTTTTGGACTCGAAAGTAGATCCCCGGAATAATCTTGAAAATTATAAGCGAGTGAATTTTTCTGTTCGCATTTCGAAATTATGGAGGCGGGATAAGTGGGAGATGACATGGACACCGAGTGCGGATTATACGGGATCTTTTGATAACGTAAAGACAGATCCCGATTTGAGCTATCGAAAAATAGACAAATATAAATCGTCGTATAACAGAGCTTCTTTGACAAACAATTTCAAATGGACGTTTCCTCGGTTAAAATGGATAAAAACGGTAAATCTCGATGCGTCGGTGAGCGCTCAGTCCGATCAGTTGAAAAGGACGAAGCTTATTAGTCCTCAGCGAGCGACGGTTGCACCTACCGGTAAGGAGCCCGGGGTTCATGACGGTACTTATCTTTTTTCGGAGTATGTGGCTGATTATTTATGCGAAGGGAAACCGGTGAATGCTTTTCTGAAAGCCAAAGGGGAGTTCGGCTGGGAAGGCGCAAAATATCGGTTGAACGCCAAAGCCGGTGGAGAATGGAATTATTCCAAAAATTTCGGGAAGGGGCAAGTCTATGATTTATCCCACCCTATTTCGACGAGCTGGGGGGCTCGCCCTCGGGCTTATAGCGATATTCCGGCCTTGCAGAATCTGTCGTTCTTCTTGGAAGGAAATACATTGTTCTTGCTGGGGAAGAATAAATTGGAACTGCAAGTAGGAGCTCGTTCTGTGACACAGATAGGAATGAGCGAGCGATATTTGTTACAAGGAAAGCCTTATATAGATCCTCGTGCGAATGCACAATGGAGCTTCCCTGCGATTCCCGTCGCTGGGAAAGACTTGCACATTTCGATTTCGGGAGGTTATGGTGTGACGACCAAGATGCCTACGCTCGACTATCTTTATCCCGATTTGTGGTATAACGATATAGTGCAACTCAATTATTACGATGTGAATAAACCGCTCGAATATAGTCGGGTAAATATAATTACTTATATCGAAGATATAACCAATTATGATTTGAAACCGGCTCGTAATCATAAGTGGGAAGTACGAGGCGATATTTCATTTGAGGGAAACCGGTTGTCGGTGACTTATTTTCATGAAAATCTTACATCGGGATTTCGGACTTCCTCTTTTTATGCTCCGTTCAGTTATCGGAAGTATGACCATTCGGCAGTCGATGCCTCTGGGTTACAAGGGCCTCCTGCTTTGGAAGACATTCCTTATACCGATATGAAGGCGTTGAATGGTTATAGACAGTCGGCCAACGGGCCCCGAATCGATAAACAGGGTATCGAGTTTCAATTTACTTCACAACGTATATCGGCACTGAGGACTGCCGTCGTTATAAACGGAGCTTGGTTCCGTTCGGTATATACGAATAGTCGTCCTATGTTCGAGACTGTGGCCGATGTAGTGGACAACCGTCCGGTTTCGGAAGAATACGTGGGTTTGTACGATTGGAATGACGGTCGAGTAAACGAACAGTTTAATACTAATTTTCAGTTAGATACTCAAATACCCGAATGGGGGTTGATTTTTTCCACATCGGTACAGTGCATGTGGTTTGTTTCGACTCGGGTAATGTGGAAAAATGGAGTCCCGGTGAGCTATATGGCAGCAAGCGACGGAAAGTTATATCCCTATACCGAGGAGTCAGCTGCCGATCCTAAATTGCAGTTTCTTATAAAGACATATAACGACGATTTGTATAAAAAACAGACAATACCCACGGCCGTTTATGTAAACCTGAAAGCGACCAAAACGATAGGCAAATGGTTGAGATTGTCATTGTTCGCTAATCGTATTCTAGATTATCTTCCTTCATATAAGATGAATGGTCTGCTCATACGGCGCAATGTGGATCCTTATTTCGGTATGGAACTTAATTTTACGTTATGATAGATTAAATTTTTGATTATGAAATATATGAATAGAATTACACTCTATGTTTCCTTATGCATGTTGGCTTTGTTTTGCAGTTGCGACGAGGAATGGGATATACGTTGGACGACTGTCGAAATCGATGTCCAGTATCCGTCGGATTTGTCGGGGATTTCTGTGGAAAGTGAAACCTTTGAATTTCGAAATATTACGTCGGGTATGGTTACCAGTTTTACGACCCGTAAAGGAATTACATTGCCCGAGGGATTATACGATTGTTCTTATGAAGCTGCGATAACTTATCAGACTGCCGATAGCACAATTCATACTTCGTTATCCGGGTATGCTAGGTCATTGGAGCTTGTGGGAGCACAAGGAAGTGTTTCTATCGGTAGTTATCAGGTAGAGAATAAAGACGACTTCATTATAGAGGAAATATTTTTTACCGGGACATTGCAGTCTTCTGGAAAACAATACTATGGAGATGGTTATGTGAAAATCTATAACAATACCGATCACATGCTATATGCCGATGGGGTCGCTTTGATGGAGTCGAAATTTGTTACGACTCAAAAATTCGATTATACACCCGATATTATGAGCACTCACATGACTGTACAGGCTGTGTATGTAATCCCCGGTAGCGGGACAGACCATCCGGTCGCTCCCGGAGAGTCGTTTATTCTTTGTGATACGGGTATAGACCATCGTATCGCAAATCCCAATTCATTTGATTTGAGTCGGGCGGATTATGAGTGGTATGACGAATCCTCAGTTCCCGCTCATTTGGATATAGACAGTCCGACCGTTCCTAATCTCGATAAGTGGTATTGTTACACGAAAAGTTTTTGGGTTCTCCACAATCGGGGATTCAGGGGATTTGCCATAGCGAGAATTCCCATTGAGAAAGAAAAATTCTTGACCGAAAATTTATATACCTATTCCTATGTTATGGTTTTACCGGCCGGAACTTTCCCGATGGAACAAACCGCCTATAAAGTACCGAACGAATGGATTATCGATGCAGTGAATACCAGTGTACAATCGGAGTATGTGTGGAATGTCACGGCCCCTTCGTTGGACCGGGGGTGGACACATTGTGGTACGATAGACCACGATAAGACTCGCTATTTCAAAAGTGTGCGTCGAAAAATGCTTTATCTTACCCGTGACGGTCGTCGGGTATTGAAGGATACCAACGATTCGTCTGCCGATTTCAATACCGAGTGTGTGCCCTCTTTGATAGAGCAACAGCATACGGCGATAGATGCAAATGGTACGAAGGCCGAAACGGAAACCTATGACGGAGTAGAGGTCAAGAGTTGATAGATTAGAGGGATATGAAAAAGTTGTGTGTCTTTTGCGTATTATGCTTGGTGTGTCTCTGTGAGTTACGAGCCGGAGATACGGTTCGGGTTTCTATATGGGATCGGTTGTGGGAACATCGATCGGTAGTTGCATCTTTTGTCGAATTGTCGTATCGTAATCCTGCGGTACGCTATGACCGATATTCTTCGTCTCTTACGCGGGCAACCGTCGGTGGACAATATACTTCGGAGAGCGAGCCTGTGTTGTTACAATCGGGAGACGGTGAAAAGTCGATAGGCTTTCAAGCCGATTCGTACATACGAAAAAAGAATTATTGTTTGTGGGGAAATGCGTTGTATAGAAATGGACGTGTGAAAAATTTGAAGTGGAACGAGACCTCCGATTGGGAGCTGTTGTATCCCTATTTGTTGGCCGATTCGGTGGGCGGAGACTTGTCGAAAGAGATTTATAGCTTTACAGGGGGATATGCCGCTCGTTATGAATCGATAACATGGGGCGGTAATTTTTCGTACGAGGCCTCCGTCGCTTATCGAGGAATAGATCCGAGACCTAAAAACACCACGTCGGATTTATCGCTTTCCTTAGGTTTGTCGATACCGGTATCTTCTTCCTATTTGTTCGATATTTCGGTCTCAGGACGAAAGTACAAGCAAACCAACGGAATTAAATTTTATAGTGAGCTGGGTGTTTCGAAAGTCTATCATCTCACCGGGTTGGGAATGCATTATAACCGATTTGCCGGAAATAATTATTCCACGTATTATAACGGATACGAATGGGGAGGAAGTTTGGGTGTGCACACTTCGCGTTCGGGTGGTTTCGTGGGGAATGTGGCGTATCGTTATTTCTCGTGTGAAAAGATTATATCTTCCTTGAACGAATTGCCTATGGCTCGGATTGGGCGGCATACTTTCGCCGGAGAACTGTTGTATCGGAAAAGTTTGTCGGGTATTGAGAGCTGGGGTATAAAATTGACTGGGAATTATGAATTGAAATTGGGGACCGAAAATATTTTCGGTGATGCGGCGAACCAGATTTATCCGAAAATTGGAGAAGCCGAACAGTATAGTAGTCATGCATACAGACTCACCCTTTCGGGATTCTATGAAGCGGTTCGTAGAAAAGGGTGGAATTATTCTGTACAACCACGAGTAAATTATGGGCGAGTAAAAGCTGAGTATGTCTATCCGTTGCGGGAAATGAGTGTGAGAGAAGTTACGCCAGAGGTAGTGCTGTCTGTTTCCCGCATGTCGAAAGATTGGTTTTTACGACTGGAAATAGGTGGAAATTATGCTATGATTTTTGATAGTCGGTTATTTCATACTTCTTCCTCGATTGACGATGCCGCCCTTCTATCCGCATGGTGTTATAATTACAAGAATCTTTCTTCCGATTACGTCGGTTATTATGCCGTTTTTACCTGCTCTCGACAAGTAGGAAAGAAGTACCTGTTGCAACTTGATTTGAAAGGGGGACAATACCGTTATAACACGGATATCGTAGCGACTGATGTTTGTGTCGGGTTATCGTTTTTATTTTGAGAAGAGGGAAGCATTATATTCACTCTCGTCGAAATGTCTTCGCTGCTCCTCTATATTTTGTATGTCGCCGAGTGTCTTGGTCGTGAGTAATGTCCGAATACAAAAAAAGACTCGTCTTTACGAGTCCTTTTTTTGTGGTGCCAACGGGAATCGAACCAGTGACACAAGGATTTTCAGTAATAAATCGTTGTTTATCAACAAGTTTAATAATCAATGATTTATACTGAATGCCCTCCATACGGTTAAAACAATAGGAAAAACGAAGAAATATTTTCAGGTTAATATTAAATTAAATAATCTCATGAAATTATACACCTGACTTTTCTTATTATAAGAAATAAAGATAAGTTAGATGTACAATTTTTATTTGTAGTTAAAATATGATTTATATAACACTAATTTTTAAGGTTATAAAGTGATAATTTTTCACTTCTAGTTCATAAATTATTTTACCATTTAGTTTAATCTAATGAACTGAAAACACGAGCCAAATCCAATAGAACTCCAGATGGAAGTCTGTTATAGGCATCACGGTAATAGTCCGAACTCACATCATCAGACCACTTACCCCTTGCTTCCATCCATTTATCCATTAGAATAGGCAACTTTTTATATTCTTTTAATGCGTCTTCATAAAGTTGCTTATAATAATCTATTTCGAACTTGCCCTGCATTTCCATTTCTTTAATTTCAAGATATCTGGTTTTACAACAGTCAATGAATAATATCTTAGCGGACTGTAACGGCACTTCATATTCAAGATTCTCGCCCGACCTATTGATGCACCAGTCAATATCTATTCGATTCAAATTGATATGAGTTTCATATATCAAATTACGTCCTTCTCCCCGATGGGGTCCTCCACCGGAACTGCCTTCATAAACCAATGTTGTACAGTCACCCCAAAAGCCAATACAACAATACATAAATTCTCTCCAAGCCGCCCATTCATCAATGAGTGAACCTTTTTGCTGGTCATTCTTGCACAAATCTAAAAGCTCTATCAATGAATTATATTGTTTGAATATAATCCATGAATAATAAGTGCTATTATAAACAATCATACCCATCGTTGACTCGTCTTTATCTATATCCCATAGCCTTTCTGCGTGATTCAATACAGCATTAGCCTTCGCATAACTTGTAATCGTATCACTACCCAATTTATTCCTATCATAGTAGTCGCATAACTGCTTTCGATATGCTTTCATCCAATTTAGCGCTTCCTGAAAGCTCACCTCTTCTATCTCAAAAAAATTTCCACTTCTTGTATATCTGTACAAAGTATCGAGTAATAGCACCAGTTCCGGGTTGGTATTACATACTTTGTCGGAAGTCCAAAACATTAGCCCGTCGGTATCCTGTTTATCCGTAGGATTAATTTTTACATGGCTGATAGAATCGTTCAATTTATTAACTGCATCATTGGGAGGTGTGGAATCCTCAATTATCAAAGACGCCTGTAAGGTATCAGCAGGAATTGTATCTGCTGATCTTTGTGCTTTTTCAGAACAACTTACTATGCTTGTCAACATGGTAAATACGGCACACATAATCATTACGGTTTTCTTTTTCATTTTTAGTGTATCTTGAATATTTATTGTTTTCTAGTTACGAATCAGATTCCTTCAAAGGGAAATACAAGCACCTTAAAAGGGCAATAATTTGTCAAGTACCGCCTGATAATAATCGTCACTGCCCCAAGGTGGCAGTAATAACTGTGTTGTATGGCTTTTCTCTTCAATAGTTTCATCTCGAATGTCATATTCACAAATATCTTTGTATAATCCCATCTCATTTGATTCTATCCAACAGCATTCGACCTTAGCATAAGTACCATGTAAAACCAGTTTAGGGTCTAGAAACTCATTAATATTCGGCTCCCATTTGAAAGTGTTTAAGTACTCATCTGAATACATCCATAACAACTCACAGTAACTGGACACATAATCGTTTATTCCATGTAATATTTTGTCCGCATTAGTCAATAGATACATTTGCCACACAAATTCGGGAGATTCTTCGGGAACAATGTATGGGAATAAGCATTCCATACGTATTTGAGGATAGGTTTTATTTCGAAGGTAGTATCCCGAGGGATAATCCAATTGAAAACCGAGTGTGTAGTTCCCTCGAAAATGTATTTTATCCAATAAAATGTGCGTATACTCAACAATACATTGTGTATTTATATCAGATAGCACAAGTTTTTTACGTTTATCACCATAAATAATACCACTGCTGACAGACTGTAAAAAATCAGTAAAGGCTCGTCCTTTAACTCCAAAATTCATATCATAAATACATATCATACAAAAAATCTTTGATTCTTATTTCAGTATCCGACGGCATATTTCTATTCCTTTTTTGTAATAATTCAAGGCCGGCAAGCTAAATATCTCTCTTTTGTCAGGAAGAAATGTAAAGCCAGGACCTTTGAGTGGAATGAAAATCTCATTTCTTTCTATATTCATACCCATACAAGCTTTTGAACTTTGCTTCTGCTCTCTCTTCAATTATATCATCAGGTTCAAACTGGGCATATTCATCTTCTGACCTCAATTCCCTGACAATCTTCTCAAAATGATAGTCATCAAGGAGTTGTTGATTTTTCCTTTTATCATCTTCATTCATGTTGCCAGTTAGATGCCTTATTTTGTAACTTAGCTCTTCTATCGTCTTCTTATTGGATTGTTTTTCTGCATATAAGAGTATTACTGCTCCTATTGCAAGTATTGCTATGCCCTCAATCATTCTATTTTACATTATAAGTTTCAAAATCAATAATCTGTTTATTTTTATAAAATATATAGAACCAGTTTCTTTTATCTAATTTATTTTCCCCAATGTTACTATCCGTGTAAACTATATCTTTGAAACTAGTTGTTGGTGAAAGTATGCTGTTTTATATTTTACCTTTGAGCTGTTCTGAGAGTATTTTATCATAGGTATAAAAAACGCCTGTTTTATTTAAAATTTCCTCTATATAGTTGCTGGTAACGATATCCATGTCTGCTATTTGTTTAAGTTGTCCAACTGTCAATCTTAAAGCTGAAGCCATTGTTTCTTTCCTATAACTAAAAACTCCTGTCGGGATTTTTATTTGAAGATTTGGATTATTCATATAACCGTTGGCTTGAATTCTGTCGAGGATTCCAACCCTGCACATATATGCCAAGCAACATAAATCATCTTTATGGTCATATACATCATTCCCGTCAATGATGTATGGTTGAATGTCAGATAATAATTTTATTACCTTGCCCATGCATACGGCAACTTTATTTAAATCCAATGCTCCCATGCTTTTATTTATTGAATTGATTTGAATTATTTTGTGCTATATCTTTTAATCTCTCCATTTGCCAGTTCAAATAGCTCTCAATTTCTTTTATCATATTCTCTTGTGAGTATCCGTCTGGAAATATCCACTTTTTATTGACATTTCCTAGCATAGGCATAAAGCCTTTCATCCTGACTTCTAAATTAAACCCTACGTAATCCAATGTCCAGTTCATACTATTAGAGGCAAGAATTACACTGTCTTTTGATACTTTTTGCACTTGTACACCTACTGATTCTAAATAACCAATTAGAATACCATATTTCACCATCATTCCACCGAAGTTGGAGACATGAGCATTTACATGTTTTTTGTGGTTTTTATTTACCTTGTAAATAATAAAACCAATTACTAATATACCAATAATCCACCACATAATTATAATGATTTAACAGCATTATCTAATAATTCATGTATTTTACAAGCCATTCTAATTAGTCCTACTTGAAATGTCATCACTTGAAGAATATCAAGGCATAGTTTAGGATCATCTTCTAATGGCGCAAGATAAAAAGTTGAATATACCCACATAGGACTATATTGTTTCTCATTTAGTAATTTATTATATTCCGAAGAATAAAACTCCATCCTTTCATTTATGAAATTTATCAATCTTTCTCCCTTTAAGTCTGTCCTTTGTTGCTGTATTAGAAAATATAGCAACGTGAGATAGTCATTAGAGGTGGCTTCATAAAATGATTTTTGCTGTAAAACAGGGTCATTAAGAATGATGTTGGAATTAAACATTATTGCCTCACAAAGTCCTCTTTTATCGAGTTTTCCCGAAACAGCAATTATTTCTGATATTGAATCAGAAGCTATTTTGAAAAGTTTTTTTGCCATATCCTCTGTTGCGGGAGAAGAGAACAAGGAATGTTGACTGTTGTTTTCTATGTTTTCTTTGGGCTTAATTTCGTTGGCTTGGGTAGAATTGATTTCTTTTGTATTTCCGTATACAGTCATAATAGGCTTATCTACCTTTTTCTTTTTCCAAAGGAAAAAGCATATACCACCAAAGATAAGTACACACAAAACCCTTTCTCCAATCCAATTAGCAGGAGCACCACTCATTAAAGCTGGGAATATAACACTTAAATTGAATGCTGCAAATCCTCCACATAAATAACAAATGATTCTTTTCATTACTCATCTTTTTGTAGCCATACCACAAAAAGAAAGGTGCAGACTTTACCTGTTGCTATTCTGAGGTATCGCC
>ERZ779758.330-NODE-330-length-16223-cov-3.95708_pt1 | contig 16223 bp, 10 predicted proteins | sample MGYA00511256_ERZ779758 | MGnify/ENA primary metagenome ERZ779758 (study PRJEB29588, sample SAMEA2162460) | human gut metagenome | biome: human gut; feature: human-associated habitat; material: faeces | place: Denmark | collected 2008/2010 ... | reverse complement strand
AACATAGCAGCCATTTGTATTAGACTGCAAAGTTGCAAAATCAAGTCCGTTTCATCTCAAGAAACCACGTAATTGGCTATATTTCAATAATTTCAAAGAACTATTTATCAACTTTTACGGGACAGTAGTGATGGCTTTTATAAAATGCAGAAAGAGATGCTTAAAAAACGGAATATCCCGACCGAGATTTGGGTAACCGAAACCGGGTGGACAACTTATCTTCCCGATAGTATACGTCGTCATTTCCCACCTGTAACGGAATATCAACAGGCCCAGTATTTGGTACGTAATTATTTGGTACAGCTTTATTTTGGGGCGGGAAAAATGTTTTGGTATGAATTGGTGGAAGAGCCTTTCGGCGTTCATCATCCAGAGTCGGGATTCGGTATACTTCGATATAATACTATGTTGACTGTTAAGCCGGCAGCGGTAGCATTCGCCAATATGGTTAATAACTATCGATATTTGAAACCGATAGGAAAGTACTTAGCAAAAGATCGTAAAACTTATGGTTTTATTTACGAGAATGAAAAAGAGAGCGGAGCCCCTGTACTGAGTATTTGGAGAGAGGCTGATGAAAAAGAGGAACTTATCCCGGTGAAGTATACGAAGTCATTGACTGGGGTTGATATATTTGGTCGTACCATAGAGATACCCATCATTGATGGTATGGCACATTTACCGTTATCCATGTCTGTTTTGACTGTGAGTGGATTCGATATGGACGATTTGAAAAACTTGTATGAACCCAAAGAGCAATATTGAAATGAAAAAGGTACTGTTGAAAATTTTGTTTATATTCTTTCCGATTATCTTGTTTGCCCAAAACAATTATTACGATGTGGTCGTGGTAGGTGGAACGCCGGGGGGAATTATGTCTGCTATCGCAGCATCGAGAGAAGGGAAAAAAGTGGTGGTTTTAGAACGTTCGGCACATATTGGAGGGCTTCCCGCTAATGGATTGGGGGCTACCGATATTGCGACGCGAGGAGCTACTACCGGTTTGTTCCGAGAGTTTGTGAATCATGTACTGGATTATTATATAGAAAAATACGGGAAAGACTCCGAGCAGGTGAAGGTTTGTAGCGATGGGTATCATTTTGAGCCTCATGTAGCGGCTTTGGTTTTTGAAAAGATGCTTGAACCGGAGAGAAAGAATATTACTGTTTTGACCATGCGCCAATTCGATTCCGAAACGAAGAATATTGTGATGTACAGTGCTGAGATTCAATGTATTAGAATATACAACAGGGATACCAAGAAATGGGAACAGTATAGTGGTAAAGTGTTTATAGATGCGACTTATGAAGGTGATTTAGGAGCAGCGGCAGGAGTTCCGTATTCGATAGGTCGCGAAGGTAAGGACGAATATAATGAAATAGGAGCAGGGCGTCTTTATAAATTGTGGTTGGGCCCTGAATTAGAAGGAACGACTAATGAAGGCGATGGAAATATTCAGGCATATAATTATCGCCTTTGTTTGACCAATGATCCATCTAATCGTATTTTGCCAGAGAAGCCGAAGAGATATAATCGTAAGGAATACCTTTCTTTGGTGGAGGACGTTTATACAGGTACATTCGCCGGAGTAGAGATGTTGAGTGTTACTCCTGAGATGCAGGTAGCTAACCGAAGACATATCGAAAATGGAGGAACTACACAAATACCGGGCGATCCTTGGGGAATAGCGAAAATTACGAATATGGTTGATTTACCTAACGGAAAAACGGATGCAAATAACCAGCATTTAGCTCTAATCTCGACAGATTTACCCGAAGAAAATTGGCAATGGCCCGAAGAGAATTGGCAATGGCGAGATAGATTTGCTCAAAGATTGAAAGAGTATACGTTAGGATTATTGTGGTTTGCCCAAAATGATGAAGCACTTCCGAAAGCTTTTCGAGATAATGTTAGAGAATGGGGACTGGCAAAAGACGAGTATATCGATAATGGCAATTTTCCGAGACAAGTTTATGTGAGAGAGGGGCGTCGTTTACATGGAGAACATTTTTTTACAGCGAATGATGCTTATCCCGTGGCGAAAGGGAAACGTCCCCCTTTGTATAGCAATAGCATTACTGCTAGTCATTATGCTCTTGATTCACATGCTGTTCATAAACGGGAGAAAGGTAAGATTGCTTTGGACGGATTCTTTAACTATCAAGCGTCGGTCTATACGGTTCCTTTTGGCGTGATTCTGCCGAAAAAAGTCAATAATTTGTTGATTCCAGTACCTGCTTCTGCTACTCATGTCGGCTTTTCTACTTTGCGTATGGAACCTTGTTGGATGGCATTGGGACAGGCTGCGGGTATAGCTGCCGCTCTTGCGATTGAGCAGAATAAATCGGTGAAAGAGCTCGATATAGAGGATATTCAAGCGGAGTTGCTAAAAGAAAAAACTACCTTAATGTATTTTAAGGATATAACCGTCGATAGTCCAGATTTCGAGATGGTTCAATATATGGGACTTCGAGGGTATATAACCGATTGGGTCGCCGATTTGGACGGACCTATGGATAGGGATACGGCTAAATCTTGGAGCACGATGTCGGGTATAACGATAGAAAAATTTGAAGGGAAATCTCGTCGAGATATTCTTCAAGCCGTTTATGATTTGATCAGATAAATTTATACGGTATTATGGGGTATAAAAGTTTCTGTTGTTTGCTTTTGCTTTTAACGGGTAATGTTTCGCTTCTGGCGCAAGGTATAGATGATATTTCTCCTATGGCGATTTACAATATCGGGTTAGTGGGTTGCGATTCCATCGGTGTAAATGTTTTGAAGGCTTTTATATCGACCGGTGAAGCTAGATGTGTGGCTGTATTCGACGAAAAGACTACTTTGGCAGAGAGTACGGAAAGAGAAATTACATCGATTCAAGATAAGTCTCCTTTGTTATATAATGATTATTGCAAAATGCTAGACCGGAGAGATTTGGATATTGTACTTATCGCTGTATCGAAAGAGGAACAAGACAAGTTCTTTTTGAAGGCTTGTGAGTATGATAAAAATATTTATATCGAGATATCCCAGTGTTTATCGCCGGAAGAGATACAACCTCTTGTCGATGCAACACATAGAATGTCTGGTGTAGTACAGGTCGGGCGTAGCTCGTTGGGGGTAAACAATATGATTGCTCGTATAAAAGATTTTTTGTCTTTTTTGAGCGGGTTGAAAGATAAAACTTCATACCCGATAGAGACTGCTGTTTGTCTGGAATAATAAGATAAGAATAATAAAAAAGACAAAGAAGGTGTGCCGCTTAGCGGTGCACCTTCTTTATTATTTGAGGGTCGATTGGTTAAAGTGTCAGTATAGGATAAAAAAGATGTAGTATTTGCCTGAATCAAAAACTTCCTTTGTAAAAATTTTAGTAGAAAGGAATATACCATGAGAAAATTGCTATCATCTGTATTCTTATTTTTCGTATTGATTGCAAGTGCTAATGATAAGTTTTTAGTCAATGATTTTGAATCGGGACTCGGTGGAGCCGGTAATGCATGGGGCGGGGTTTGCGAATGGATTGATAATCCTTTGAAAGATGTAAATAATTCTTCGTCGAAGGTTTTGAAGGTAAGTAGCAGCGAATTTGCCGCGACTTCGATTCCGTTTACCTTGCCTGATGGTAAGGTTTTGACGGACTATATGGGTGTGCGGTTACAATTGGCTGTTATCGATGCGTGTGGCGAGAATATACATTGGGTAGGGTGTGATTTGGGTGTACAAGATAATGTGGGAAATAAATGCTGGCCGGGTTCAGCTTCTTGGCAAACCGGTGAGTTAAATACATGGATAACGCTTGAATTCTGGTTAGACGAAACGATTCTTTCGGCTTGGCTTGCCGGTGAACATACAGATGAGTTGAGCTTATTGATGAAGGTAGGGCGTCAGAAATTTATCTATATTATAGACAATATCGAGCTGATTGAAAAGGCAGAGTATGTAGGGGACGGAACTCAAAATTATTTTGGAGTGAATTTATCGGGGGCAGAGTTCGGCGGTATTTATCCCGGGGTAGATGGTACTCATTATGGGTATCCAACGTATAAGGATCTCGATTATTTTAAGGGGAAGGGGTTGAACCTTATCCGTTTTCCATTTCGTTGGGAACGTATCCAACGTGCAATGAACGGACCTTTGGATGCAACGGAGTTGTCTAAAATGAAAACTTTTGTTCAGGCTGCCGAGGATAGAGGTATGCCTGTAATTCTCGATTTACATAACTTTGCTCGTTATTCGTTCGATGGTGGGAAAACCTATACGTTAATAGGGGAGTCGTCCAACCTTACTGCCGAACATTTGGCCGATGTGTGGAGAAAATTGGCGCAGGAGTTCAAGGATTATAATAATATTTGGGGATACGATATTATGAATGAGCCTTATTCTATGCATCCTTCGGCTCCCTGGGTGAATATAGCTCAGGTAGTTATCGATGCTATTCGAGAAGTAGATACGGAAACTCCTATTATCGTATGTGGCGATTCGTTCAGCTCTGCACGTTTTTGGGTCGAATATAGCGATAATCTCAGGACATTGGTAGATCCGTCGGATAATCTCATATTTCAGGCACATCTTTATTTTGATAAGGATTATTCCGGTCAATATTTAAATTCTTATGATGCCGATGGTGTTACGGCTAATACGGGTGTTGAGCGTGCGAAGTATTTCGTGGAGTGGTTGAAACGATATAATAAGCGAGGATTGTTGGGTGAATATGGAGTTCCCGACGATGATCCTCGTTGGTTGGAGACACTGGAAAATCTGTTGATTTATTTGCGGGATAACGGTGTGCCGGGAACCTATTGGTCGGCAGGGCCTCGTTGGGGTGATTATAAATTGGCCGTACAGCCTTCTAATAATTATACCGTGGATCGTCCGCAGATGTCTGTTTTGGAAAAATATACGGTTACTGCTGGAAATGAATCTGGAATTGAAGAACGTGCGGATATATCGGGAAGCGGATTGAAAGTCTCCTGTATGGGTAGGGAGATTACATTGAAGAGTGAAAAGCCTTGTGAAGTAAGTGTGTGGAATCTATCGGGAGTATTGGTGCATAAAGTATCGGTATTACCAAATTCACCTGTTTATTTAACTCTTTCACCGGGATTTTATATGGTGGAACATGTAAAAATTGTCGTTAATTAACAGCTTGTTATCCTGTAATAAATATAATTGTTAAAAATGATAATATAGTATTAGTCTTGGATAAAAGAGTACTACACTTTTCTCTTTTATAATTCTGTTACGTCGAATGTTTGTTTTAATTTTACCTATGAAATAGAACTGTAATTCTATGGATATAAAAATGTTTAACTTAAATAGTAGATAACATGAAAAAAACATTATCTCTTTTGTGTGTTGCTTGTATAGCAGTAGGTATGCAGGCTCAAACCTATATGGTAAATGATTTTGAGTCTGGGTTGAATGGTGCGAATGCTGCATGGGGCGGTACGGCCGAGTTAATAGACAATCCTTGTTCGTCGAGCGATAACTCGTCGACAAAAGTGTTGAAAGTAGTCAGTACCGAATATGCCAATGTGGCTATTCCATTGAACTTACCGGAGGGAAAGACATTGGCCGATTATACAGGCGTTCGTTTACAGCTTGCCGTGTTGGAAGGATCGGAAAATATCACATGGGTCGGTAATGAATTAGGATTGGTTGATAATGATACCCAAGAGAAAACTTTTCAGGTAGCTCTGAATTCATGGGGAGATGCTGCGTATAATACTTGGATGTCGCTCGATTTCAATTTTGATGAAACTAAATTGGCTTCTTATTTGGAAGGTAATCATGCTAGTACAAGTTTGTTGATCAAGGTGGGGCGTCAAGCGTTCAATTATGCCATTGATAATATTCGTTTAATCGAGAAAGAACAAGTTGCCGATCCCAATACCATCTTTACTTTCGAGACTATGGATTTAGGTACGACTCCTCGTTGTGGAATGCCGTGGTCGGGGTCTTGCGAAGTGGCCGAAAATCCTTACACGACCGGTATCAATACGTCATCGAAGGCTTTAAAGGTGAATGGTGGCGAATGTTCGCCCGTTACGTTTACAGAGGCTCTTCCTGCTGGTAAAACGTGGAATGATTATTCTGGAATCAAATTACAAGTCTGCTTTTTGGAAAGTGGCTTCGAGTGGTGTCCTATTGAGATGGGTGTTCGTACCGATGGTGGCTCACACATCAAGTTCGGTTATACGGTTGATGCAAGTACCGGACAAGAAGGCGCTGGTATCGGCGATTATACTCCGGGCGAGTGGTTGGACGTAGAATTGAAAATTGATCCGGCCATGATTACCGATGAGGCTAAATCTGTCAGAACCATGTATCTTCGTTTGATGAAATCCGACTTATCGTATTTGTATGACAATTTGGTTCTGATTCCCAGTTCTTCTACTGGTGCTGTTTCGGAGGTGGTAACCGATGATGTGAAAGTTTACGGAGCCAATGGTTGTATCAATGTAGATTTGCAGAAAGATATGCAGGTGACTGTGTATAGTGTAGATGGAAGAATCGTTTCCTCGCAAATGTTGTCGAGCGGTCGTCATACGGTAGAAGTACCCAAAGGTATTTATATTGTTAATCGTACAAAAGTTGCTGTATTCTAATAGGTGGAATAGATAGTGTGTTTATGAAGTGGGGGCGGCTGTATGCTGCTCCCTCTTTTTTTGTGTCGCAGGCAAGAGGATTAAAGTCTCCTCTGCTGTGTCGCGGAGCAATATAGTGAAGTTCATATAGGTTGGAGGAGAGGGAGTAAGAAAAGGTAAAGTAAGGTACACCCGCTAAGGAAAAACGCTTTTAATAGGGTCGAGAGGGCACTTGCCGGCGGAAGAAATAGGGCGAGGTTTTGTTTGAGTATGGTGAGTTCTACAGCTCTTAACGAAGACAGCAGCTATCCGTCAAATGTACGGGACAGGGGAAAAATGGATATGTCCGATATAAGCAGACTGATGAGATGTCGTTTTGAACCCCTCCGGCACTACGTGTCACCTCCTCTACATGGCTAATGCCACACCCCGTAAGGCTACGGGACACAGCAATGGAGGTGTTTAAAATGTTCGAAGTGCATTTTAGCTTTCTTCTCCTGTCTTGTCCCGTGGCCTTACGGGGTGTTTGGGAAGTCCTCTCAGAGTAAAATTACAGTCAAATTTGTGAAATCTTTCCAACCCTACTCCTCTGTCTTCGATGAAGAATCGAAGCGGGGGAGTAGGAGAAATGCAATCCATCTTATTCGTAAATTCATGTCTATCCCCACTAAATTTCTACTGAGTCGTTTGTCCTTCCCGCTGTTGAGAAGAAAATATATCACTATACTGCACATAGGAGAAGTGGAAATACTCTGTCTCAAATAGAGGAGGTGTTACGCAGTGACGAAGGGGGTAAAAGAAAAGGTATAAGCAAATAGGAAGTGAGGTACAGAATCTCAATGCAAAAAAATTGCTCGGAACCACATGGCTCCGAGCAATTCGCTGTGAAAACAAAAATCTAAATTGGAGAATTGATTATAAAATGATCTTTTGACCGTTTACGATATAAACTCCGTGAGGAATGTCGTTAACAATGGTTTTTCCGGCTTCTACTTTTTGCATGAGAACCATTTGTCCGGTTATGTTGTACACTGCTATTTCGGTGGGTTCATTCGAGATGATAACTAGATTTCCGTCGGCGGTGTAGATTTTTGAACCGGTTACGGTTTCGTTGTCGATTGCAGTAGGCAGTTTGGCCGGTAAATCGAAGGAATCGGGAGCATCCGTACTCCCTTGTTTACATATAACATAACATTCAAAAGGAGCGATATCGCGGCTGTTGTTAACAAATGAACTTCCGGTATTATTGATTGCATATATTCCCTCGGTAGCTGATACGGTTTGCAAAGTTGCTATCATGTCAAAATCTTTTCCTTCGACGGCATTAAATACCGGAGTTGTTGTAATCTCGGCATTAGAAGCACTGAATGTAACGTCTCCGATGATGTTGATGTGTTCGTCTAACTCGGAAGAATTCGGGAAACAAATGATATACGGAGTATTGGCAGAGAATGTTTGTGTAGCTGCAAAACCTTCGGTTGTAAGTTCTCTGAGCCAGAACGGATTCTTGGAAGTATCGTATTCACCTTCTGCATTATAAGCACTGAGTTCTACTTGTTCTCCCGCTTTATTTCGAGCTTGGATTGTCGAAACATCGAAGGGTAAAACAACCCCGCCCCAGCCGGTTGTCTCTTGTGCATTTGTCGTCAGACTTTCTTCGATCGTGCGGGTATAACTGATGGCATCGGCATGAAATGCAGTGGGGGCTTCGAAAGGCATTGCATCGGTCAACACGATTTTTTTAGCGGTTCCATTAATAACTACGTTGTTATTTTCGACTTGGGCAGAAGCCGGTGCATAGACCAAGCAGTTGGGATTTGCTGCAACGGGGACTTCGAAATATTCGATAACTCCGGTCATATCGATAGATGTGACTTTTTCGTTCGAAGCAAATAACGCTTGTATTTCCAGAGCATCAGGTGTTGACCCCGATATGGTTATCTTTTTAGCTGTCGCTAATAGATCGGTAGTCTCCGGTGAAACTTCCTCATTGTCGGCTGTGATATTCGCCAAAGGAACGATTGTGTTCATGACCCCGTAAATGTTAGATTCTTTATAAACCGAGATCGACGTAAAAGGAACTTTGAGTGTACAGTTTTCGGGTTTGAAAGCTCCGGTAAAAGGGGTGTCGCCGTTACCGGTAGCTGTAACCGGTGGAGTGAGCGATTTACATTCGATTGTCGATAAAGAGCGGCAGTCGTAAAATGTCCCCGGTGAAATCGATTGAATGGTTTTGGGGAAAGCAATAGCTTTCAAAGCATGACAGTTCGCGAAAATCCAATCTCCGTCTATTTTTTCAAGGGTGCTGGGTAGGGTAACACTTTCCAAAGTGGAACAGCCGTAGAATGTACCTCCGGGGAGGATTGTTATCCCCTCGGGAATGCTGATGGAGGTTAGTTTCTTACAATTATAAAATACACCGGTTCCCAAAGATTCGGCGATGGCCGGCATATTTATTTCTTCTAAATTTGTACACCCGCTGAAAGCATCATTTCCGAATCGACGTATAGTTTCCGGTAGTACGATTTTTTTCACAGAAGAGCAGAGAAAGAATGCGTGATAGGCTACTTCAACAGCTTCTTTCGGTAAGATAACAGTTTCGATGACTGTATTGCTTAGGAACATTTCTTTGGGAAAAACATTTTCGACGGTTTTCATTCCGTTTAAATAAGCTTCGCCACCCGACACGATTTTACTATTCAGCATATCGAGATATTTCAAAGAAGGAAGTTCTCGAATCGTTTTTATGTCCGAGCTATTTAAATCACCTTGTAAAATAAGTGTTGTGATCGTATCGGTTGTGGCAGGAAGCAGAGAGGATAGAGTCCCGGCAACGTCTACTCGGATAACCCCTTCGGGTACATCGGGTTGAGGTTCTCCTTTTTCAGCGACTATTCGCATGGCGTTGATATAGGAAAATCCCGAAGTGTTGTTACTGCTTTTACCGATAGTCAATACAACGACTCCTTGTGCCGTGGGTTTTATGCCCTTTACGGTAGCGACCGACGAAGTGTTGGAGGCTGCGTCGATGGTCGCACTTCCGCTATTTTCTCCCGCATAGGTATAGGTTGTTTCTCTGTTTCCATCGCCTGCCCGAGAACCGAAAGTTTGGAAAGAATAAGTTGCAGTCGGATTTAAGCCAGATATTGTCAAAACAGGATTTTCTCCATTGGAACTGAAATTACTTGTCGAAATGGCTGTGTTCATGTCCCAAATAGTGGAGTTACTGCCGTTGTTGGCCGCATGGGTAAAACCGGTAGTAATTTCTATCGAAACGGTCGTTGCGTTTCCAGTGGAATCATTCAGCATGTCGACTCTATATCCGCTGGCTTGGTTGTTAACATTATTCCAGCTATCGAGTCCGGCTTCGGCAGGACCGAAGTTAATATAGATGGGAGTCGTAGATATTTCTACCGGGGTACTCCCTGCTATTTCGGGGATATTGGCATTTTTGACGATATTAAATAAAATGTCATGAGCGGCATCATTCAAATGCACACCGTCACCTGAATCGTATTCGGGGCGTATAAAGCTATATCCGTCTTCGGTCGCTATGGGAGTGTAGAAGTCGAGTGCGTATTCGCCATATTTATTCAATATACTATCTGTCAGTTCTTTGAATTGATCTCTTGCTGCTTGCTTCCAAATGTCGGGTTGATGTTCTTCGCTGTATGGACCATCATACTTTTCCCCGAAATTATGGGGCTGTGAAGTGGTAATCCAAACTTTTACACCAGCAGCTTTCGCCAAATCTATGATAGTGGCGAAATGTTTCATTTGCGTAGCGACAGGAATACCATTCGATACATCGTTGGTGGGCATGTTGATAATGATCGCGTTCGGCGACAGGCTGAGCGCTTTGGTAATATTTCTTTCTGTATCGACTTCGAGAATATGGTTTCCCGTGTCGTAGGGATCGGTTCCGGTCGGCATGATTGCACATGTGGTATAACCACCTTTGGCCAGATTGGTAACCGTGTTGGTAGGGTCTATCGATTGCAGGTAGGTGCGATACTGATTTACCCAAGCTCTATTGGAATCGGAGACGCCCGCTCCGGCTGCTGTCGATGAGCCTAATACGACAATTCTGGTTCCTGCATCGGCAAAAAACATAAAGCAAGAAACCAGTAAGAAGCATAATGTACTGAGGATTGTTTTTTTCATATCCGTCTTCATGGTTTAATTAATAAATAATATTTATCCACAAAGATACGGGCATGTACTTATATAAATAAAGTACTATTTTAATAAAGTATGATATTAATATAACAAAAAAAATATGTTTCGGCTTATTTCTTGATTCGACGTGAGGCCCTCGTCATCGTGAAGGCTCGTTTGTAAAAAATGAATATAGGTATAGTCGCTCCGACAGCTAATGCGAATAAAACAGAGGCTGTCGTTATACCGTTTTTGAAAATCTCCAAAAGGTAATGGATTGCTTCGTTATCGTTATTACTGCTTTGAAGGAATTTGATAAGAGAAAATACAGTGCGATAGGCATACATTCCCGGTATCATCGGTAACAATGCCGGTATGTAGAGTACCGTGGCCGGGCAGAAGAGCTTATAGGCAGAAAAATGGCTGAGAAGCCCGATAGAAAATGCTGCGATGAATGATGCCGAGGCTAAATCTAATCCGGCGTATTGCAGTAGTACGAATCGTATGCTGTGGCCGATAGCAGCGAGTATGGCCGTACACGGAATAACTCGACGAGGAGGATTGGATATAACCGAAACCCCGATTGCCGCTATGGCTGCACCGATGGCATCGGCGGCGACGGAACCTATGAATTGCCATTCTGTCATAATAGTTTTCCTCCCATCATCAATAATGTGATAGCCATTCCAAATGCAATACAAATAATTAGTAAAAACGCATTGATGAGTCGTGCTGTTCCTGCCAATACATGCCCCTCGATAATGTCGATAATCCCATTGATTAATGGGACACCGGGAATCAAATAGAGTACACTAGCACCGATAGCTATATCCGGTGTGTTTCCCCATTGCTGCCACATAGTTACCGAGGCTATTAAAGAAGCGACAAACGCCGATATTGTAAATATAAAGTAGTGATTGATATGATGTTTCCCTAATACTTGTTTGAGACGAAATCCGACAAGAGTCGCAACAAAAACCGCTGCAACGGCGATCCATTCTCCCCTGAATAACCGGCAGAAAGATGCATTAGCGAATCCCACTAATACCCATACCAGCCATGCATTTAATCGAGGTTTGCTTGTAATGGCATGATATTTTTCCCATAGCTGGTCGAGAGGGAGATGGTTATCATAGGCTTCCCAACTGAGAGCACTCAAATCGGAATTGATCTCGAAGTTTATAGCGCCGGCTTTTGCTGTGTTTACCATACTGTATACATGGGTATTTTCCTTATTTCGTAAAGTCATTATGATTGTTTTGTGAAATAAGGTCATGTGTGCTTCAAAACCGAAAGATTCGGCTATACGGGCTGTATTGCGTACAATTCTCGACGTATGTACTCCCGAAGCCATGAGACATGTAGCATATTCCGAAAGGAACTGCGATACGGCTTTAAGTTCTTCGTGTATACTGTTCACTTTTGTTGTATTGACTGATTTTTCGACGTGCAAAGATAGTGAAAGGTGAGTGCAAAGGCAAGCGGAAATTGCATTTCCGACTTGATTATGCAGAACCGCTCCTATTTTCGCATACTGTGTAAAGATAGTGAAAGATAAGAGCAGGATAAAACAAATATATTTGTTTTTCATGTCGAACCATACTCTATTTTCGATTCAATCGCAAATTCGTGGGGGTAGACTTTTTGCATATATAAAGGTAGAAAAACCGGGAAGCCCGTTTTATTCTCCCCAAACGGTTTTTGCAATATTTTTCATTGTCGCTATTTTGTTCCACATTTCTTGTTCTGAAATCGAGCTGTTTCCCGATAAATTCCTGAAATTGCCTTGACAACTGAGATGAAGAGACTCCAATGGTAGAAGGCGTGCAGCGTTTTCGATATGATGAGTGATAGTGCTGGTAGATATCGGTTGGCTGCTTGAAGTCGATACAAGCCCTAATATAACGTCTTTGCTTTGACAATGTTTCAAGATGGAAAAGTCTATATTTTCATTTTCCCTATTACCGAAGTCGAAAGCTATGGCATTCGCTTGCGTAGAGAGTAGTATTTCTGCTATTTTTTCTCGATCTCGGGTATTCCACCATTTCTCGTCGAATTGTAAGGATATGCACATATCGTCGGGCTTGTCGTTTAAGCAGAGTTCGGTCAAACGAGCAAGCACGGTGGACAGAGATGCGAGGTCGGTATTATTTGCTTCGGATATTTGTTGAATATCGCAGCCTCCCGTTAAGTTCCAAGTATAGTCGCTGAATTGTAGGAATCGGCATCCCATATTGTAAAATTCTCTAATTACTTTTTGGTAGGTCTGTGCAATATCATGGGAGAGCACTTCGATGTCGGGATAATATCTTCCTGTATTAAGACGGTTCTCAGGACGGATTAATTCAGCTAATAAAGTCATTGGGGACGGTAGTAGAGCTTTTGCATACATGTCGCCTCCAATAATTCCTGTCAAATAGGTAAAGTGCTCTGTGACAGGTGGTGTCGATAAAAAATGATTGTCGAAGTCTATTTTCCCGCATATAACGGATTTATCATTTTCTTCTGACGTATCGTTTGGTTCTGTTTCGTGCTTGGAAATGTTTTGAAGATGATGAAAAAAATCCGTATATCCGTTTGATCTATAATCCCCATCGGTAACGCATTTTAAACCTATCTGTTTGCATGTGTCGACAATGTGTTGGATTTCTTTATTTTCGATTTCCAGTAATTGTGCTACATTTAGAAGTTCTTCTTGAACTTGTTTGCGTGCTTCGATTAATTGCGGTGAATAAATAAAATTCCCAGTTATATCCACACTGTAAGGAATCATTCTTCTCATAACTGCATCATTTTACATATATATAAACTACGTTATAGAAAAGCGTGTTTCTATAACATGGTGTATTTTTTTGCTTTCGCAAAAAATTTCTATCGGAAAAGTATTCGCTTTATCTCCTAATCCACGAAGAGATAAATTTTATTATGTAACCGGCAGGTCTTCTGACTTGTTCTATTTTAGACGCCTTCCCAATCACATTGGATTAGTGGCATTGTAGTTGTTTGTCTAAAATCTATCGAACTACACAGCAGCGGGTCTGTTCGGGATTTGCACCCGATTCCCTTTTCATTGCTTTATCGAACACGATAAAAGCAAACCGATTACAAGGGACAAAGTTATTTTCTTTATTTTATTTTACAATGTTTTTTCTAAAAAATCTTATATATAGATAGGCTTTCTTTTCTTAGTCTTTGTATTATTCGTAGCCGGCAATTCGGGCTATTAGTAAGGGCACATCGGTATTGTCGAGTTTCCCTTGAAAGTTTTCTGCTCCTAACCCAATCGCATAGAGCGGGACATAACTCGCTGTGTGAGAACTGCAAGACCATGTAATTTCGGCTATTTCGTTGAGAATCGTTTTGGCGGCTTCGGCTATCGGTTCATTGTTTTCATATAGAGATTTTATCAAGTCCCCTTGTTGGTTGTGTATAGTTTCTTCGTAAATTTTTTTAAGATGTGCTTCTTGTTCGGGGGATAAGTCGAGTTTGCTCCAAAAGCCAAAGGCATGGGATAGGGCTTTTTGTATGGTTTCCCATGAAATTTCGGTGTTTTGTTTACGCAGATTTTCTATTTCTTTTGTAAACGCTATTCCACTCATCGTTTGATATTGGAGTGCTTGTAGGTTGAGTGAGTAATTTCCGTTGCCTAATACTACGCCTCCGGTTTCGTGGTCGGCTGTAACGATAATGAGGGTTTTATCGGGATACTTTCTATAAAAATCATAAGCCAATTTTACCGATTCTTCCAAATCTTTTATTTCTCTGAAATTGGTAGCTCCGTCACGGGAGTGTCCTGCCCAATCTATTTTGGAGCCTTCTATCATTAAAAAGAAACCATTCTCTTTTTGTTGCAGAAAGTCTATTGCACATCGGGTGAGATCGGCTAAACAAATATCTCCCGGTTCACGGTCTATGGCGTAAGGGAAGTCTTTTTCGGGAAATAAAATCATTTTGGAGGCTACCTGTGATTGGCGATTGTATTCTTGTATGCCGAGAGCCAATGTATAGTTGGCTTTTGGAATCATATCGTATAGAGATTTTTTCCCTTCTGGTGACGGTTGTGTAAATTTATCTCCTGCATAGAAATCAAATCCGACGGCGAGCATATCGACTCCTATTTCGTAACGGTTATTACGTTTTATTTGGTGAAAAAAAAAAGCGGCGGGAGTGGCATCGTCTATTTCTCCGCTGGTAATAATTCCAACAGGTATGTTTTTCTTTTGTGCTGCCACCGCTATACTATATATAGGTAGACTGTCTGCATCCACACCGATCGTATTGTTGTTGGTCTTTTCACCGCAGGCCAATGCCGTACCAGCTGCTGCCGAGTCTGTTACTCCTCGATTGGCAGAGTATGTGCTTACAAAAGTCGTATAAGGGAATTTCGAAAACAATAGCGGTAAGGGTCCTATCTTACCGGTCAGTTCCCCGTAAAACATTTCAGTACCGTTAACTTGATTTATGCCCATTCCATCGCCGATGATATAGAATACATATTTGGGCCGAGTGGCTTGTGTTGATAAGACGGAAAGGATTAAAAGGCTAATAAAGAGTAGTGTTTTTTTCATCGTGTTTGTATTTCGATCTGTTTTACTTGATGAAACAAAGGTACTTAAAAACAGGAGAACCGAACTTCTCTCGGTATGAATTTTTGATTATAGTGTTTTTATTATCGTATGAAAGGGGCGATATTGAGGGGATATAAAAAAGGCTAACAGATAATGTTAGCCTTTTTTATAGAGTTATCAAAGGATTTTTTAATCTTCGATAGCAGCCTGCGCCGCAGCCACACGTGCGATAGGTACACGGTAAGGACTGCAAGATACGTAGTTCATACCGAGTTTGGCACAGAATTTCACAGATGAAGGTTCACCACCATGCTCACCGCAAATACCGACTTTGAGCGACGGTTTGGTGGAACGGCCTTTTTCTACACCCATGCGTACGAGTTGCCCTACACCTTTTTGGTCGAGAACTTCGAACGGATCGGTTTTGAGGATGCCTTTTTCTTTGTAAATCTTTAAGAATTTACCGGCATCATCGCGAGAATAGCCGAATGTCATTTGAGTCAAATCGTTCGTGCCGAATGAGAAGAAGTCGGCAACTTCGGCAATTTGATCGGCCGTAACGGCTGCCCGTGGAACCTCGATCATCGTACCTACTTTGTAGGCAACCGTGTCGCCGCGTTCTTCGAATACTTGTGCAGCGGTACGGTGGATAACTTCGGCTTGCATTCTCAATTCTTCTACAACACCTACGAGGGGAACCATGATTTCGGGGTGAACGTCGATACCTTTTGCTTTTACGTTCAAAGCGGCTTCGATAATGGCTCGGGCCTGCATTTCGGTTATTTCGGGATAGGTACAACCTAACCGGCAACCGCGATGACCCAACATGGGGTTAAATTCTTCCAAAGCATCGCAAGCTAATTTTACTTCGTCGATGCTCATACCCATCTCTTCTGCCAATTCT
>ERZ779758.329-NODE-329-length-16230-cov-6.18244_pt1 | contig 16230 bp, 14 predicted proteins | sample MGYA00511256_ERZ779758 | MGnify/ENA primary metagenome ERZ779758 (study PRJEB29588, sample SAMEA2162460) | human gut metagenome | biome: human gut; feature: human-associated habitat; material: faeces | place: Denmark | collected 2008/2010 ... | reverse complement strand
TTTGACTGGCGCAGATTACGTAATCCATTATGACCCGTGGTGGAACCCGGCTGTTGAAGATCAGGCTACTGACCGTGCTTACCGTATCGGTCAGACTAAAAAAGTATTTGTTTACAGACTTATCACGAAAAATACTGTTGAAGAAAAAATTCAAAAACTTAAAACTGTTAAGAGAAATCTTGTAGACAGCGTAATTTCAGTTGACAGAAATATTGTTAAGTCACTTACTATGGATGATATCAAAGAAATTTTCTCAGTGGATTAAAATAGCAGAATAATTACTTATAAATGACCGTATGCCCTGAATATTATTCAGGGCATATTCTTCTAAAGATTAAAAAATCCGAGTATGGGGTTAGAAGAACTTTAACGGTCTTATAGTTTTTAACTGACAGCCGGAATTTGCGGCTATACAGTCTGCCTCAGAAGATACTCCTGTACAGTATGGAGTAGAAGATTTAACATAGCCTGATTGACAGGCACCCTCTTTAAAAGATACACTTTTAGATAACCATTTTAGTATACGGTGTCCATCATTGCTAAAAGTTTCGTTTTTAACACTTACCTGTAAATGATGTTCACTGTCTCCGCCAGCACCGTCAGGATTAGCATTGGCATCATAGGCAGGTATGACACGACCGCCCAGTGTTAAATAAAAAGGATAAACATCTTCCCACAAAACAGAGTCGCCTCTGCTTCCGTCAATATCGGCATATATAATATATCCCTTTTGATTTAAGTCTTTTTCTGCGGTTTCGTCATCATTGCCCGAAACACGTAATTGCGGAATTAATGCAGGATTATTATGCACATTAAACAAACGAACACCGTTTCGCAAGACTAAGTCCGGGGTAAGGTCTGCAAATTCTGTCGTATTTGTATCTATACTACTACCATTACATGTACTGTCAGAAGGACTGATATTAACTAATCTTTCAAACAGTTCACAAAAATTTTCTCCCTTTTTCGGTAATGAAGATTGAATTGCTGCACATTTACAATCCAAAGCACTCCATTCTTTACCGGTTTCACACTCAGGCGGCCAAGGAGTTCCTGACGGGAACCCGCATTCTTCAGGAGTGTTTCCTGCATATGCACAAGGAAACAGAAATAAATTATTTTTTGACTGATATAATTCATCTTCAGGGTTAAAGTCAGCCAGCATACCGGAAGCTATAGTACGTAATGTAGTATAAGTAGAATAGTACGTATAAGATATTATATTATCCAAACGAGATTTTGTTATCTTAATGCTTACTCCAACTATAACAGCAATAATAAGCATTACAACAACTATTTCCGCAAGGGTATAGCCCGATTTAACTGAAAGCTGAGGATTGTATAAGTTTAAAAGGCTTTGTTCAGGAGCTTTTAGAGTGCCCCCCCCCCGAAGTTACGTACGAAATCACATTGTAAGTTGATAAACTTTCTTCCAACATACGCAGCAGATTTTTCACTAAATCTTCTCATAAATTGCTCCTTTCAATGAAATCATGTAAACCAGACAGCCGGTTCCATAATCCATTTTGACCATAATCATTATAACATATTTTCAAAAAAAAGACACCCCTTTCAGAGTGTCTTCTTAAATTTACATTATCGGTAAATTTCTTATTTGCCGTTAACAGCAGTTTTGAATTTTTTACCAGCTGAAAAAGCAGGAACTGTTGTTGCAGGGATTTTAAGTTCTTTACCTGTTTGAGGGTTACGACCGATTCTAGCTGCTCTTTTTCTAGATTCGAATGTACCGAAACCTACTAAAGTAACTTTTTTACCTTTAGAAACTGTTTTTTGGATAGTTTCAATTAACGCACCTAAAACTTCTGCAGCTTCTTTTTGAGTTACGTTTGATTTTTTTGCAATTTCTTGTACTAATTCTTCTTTGTTCATAAATAAAACTCCTTTTCTAACATGTGGAGCAGATTTCATCAGGCATTACCGACTTATCTGCCTCCTCTTCTCTTTGTACATGCTCAATTATAGCCTAATTTATTTTAAAAGCAAGTATTTTAAGCTTTTTTAACACTTTTTTACTGATAAAACGTATAAATAGAGGAATTTGTATTACAAAAAGTAATAAATATGATAAAAGTGAGCTTTTTTATCTGTTTTTTGGTACAATGTATTAGGAATTTGTAATATGGGAGTAACAGCTCAAGTATGAAAGAAAGAGTTTTATTATTTACTATTGTTTTCGGACTCGGTGTATTTATTTACATCTTTCAAAGTTACTTTAATACTGTGTGGGGACTAGCTTTTTTATGTACGTTTATGTTTATTTACGCACTTTTTATGAACCTTTCTTACAAACTGCAAAAACGTAAACTACAGAAGTACCCTCAAATTATTAATCAAAACTTTAAACCTTTTGTTTCAGTTATGATTCCTGCTCACAATGAAGAATCCGTTATTACTAATACGGTTGAAAACGTTTTACAAATGGATTATGAAAATTTTGAAATCATTGTTATTGACGACAGAAGCTCTGATAACACAGCTTCCGTTATAAAAGATTTAGAAAGAAAATATGATAAGGTTACAGCATTAATCAGAACTGCAGATGCTTTCCCCGGTAAATCAGCCGTATTGAATGATGCATTAAAAATTGCTAAAGGTGAAGCCATATTAGTATTTGATGCTGATGCAACGGTAGATGCTGATTTCCTTTCAAAACTTGTTCCTAACCTTGAACCTAAAGATGTCGGAGCTGTTCAGGCAAGAAAAGTTATAAGAAATAAAAATGCTAACCTTTTAACAAGATGCCAGAATAATGAATACACAATGGATGCTCACTTTCAAGTCGGCAGAGACTCTATAAAAGGAGCTGTTGAACTTCGTGGAAACGGAGAATTAATCAAACGTGAAGCATTAGAAGATATCGGAGGCTGGAACAATTATACAATAACTGATGACCTTGATATGTCTACAAGATTACATATCAAAGGCTGGGATATTCGTTTCTGCCTTGATGCGGTTGTTTATGAAGAAGGTATTATATATTTATGGCCGTTATACAGACAGCGCAGACGCTGGCTTGAAGGAACCATCAGAAGATACCTCGAATATTTCGGCGATGTATTATTTTCACGTGATATGTCACTTCGGGCAAGTCTTGATATGACGGCGTATATTACTCAATTTATTATGCCCGGCTGGTTTTTAATGGAAATACTTATAAGAGGTTTTAAAGTTCTTGCAAAACAAGCACCTACTCATATGTTATACTCATCAATATTTATCGGATGTGTTATCGGTTTCGGATTTTTCTTTGCTGCAAGATATGCTCTAAGACGTTATGATTTTATGCCAAGACTTGATGCAACATTTGAGGCTTTAGAAACTTCTATTTACTTATTAATAATATGGTTTCCTCTTGTGTTATATATCTGCTTTAAAATATTGTTTATGAAAAAAGATATGAACTGGGGTAAAACCGCACATGGACTTGTTATGGAAGAAGAAGCAAGTATAAAAGACTTCATAAAAAAAGAATTGCAAAAAACAAAAGAATACACAAAAGAATATACAGAAAAGTATACTGAAAAATTAAAACAAATACTGGCTGAAAAAGGAGAAAAAAATGACAACTGAAACAATTATTGATGTAAAAAATAAAATCAGAGCTGTAAATGATTTTCCGAAACAAGGAATTGTTTTCCGTGATATTACCACAGCTTTGAAAGATGCTGAAACTTTAAAAGTAATGATTGATTATCTTTGCGATCAATTTAAAAATGAAAAGATTGATTACATTGCAGGTATCGAAAGCCGTGGCTTTATTTTCGGTATGCCTATGGCTTATAAGTTAAATGCAGGTTTTGTACCAATCAGAAAACCTAATAAACTTCCTGCTGCTACATATTCACAAGAATATGAACTTGAATACGGCACCGATAAAATAGAAGTTCACCAGGATGCATTTCCTCAAGGTGCAAATGTATTAATTGTTGACGATTTGCTTGCAACAGGCGGAACTGCGGAAGCTGCTGCTAAACTTGTTAAAAAGACAGGTGCTAACCTTGTTGGAATGGCTTTCTTAATTGAGCTGGAAGCTTTACAAGGCAGAGAAAAACTTTCAGATGCGGGAAAAGTTGTTTCAATGTTAACTTACTAGAAAAGAGCCTTAACGGCTCTTTTTTTAATATGTCATTTCCCAGTTGTCATTTAAAATTTTTCCAAAACAGCCATGTCCCCAGCCCGGTCTTGATGAATTACAAGCGCTTTGAAAATTCTTTTCTCTTATTTCTTTTGATAAAGGCGGTGTGAAATCCTCTCGTCCTGTATCAACATCAACGCTGTAATCATCAATTACACCATTATTATACAAACTCATTCCAAAAAAATCACGTCCCACAATATTTGGACCTTTCTGACCGTTTGTATCAACTCCGAACTGCATAACAATTATATCTGATGCATCAGTAATTGCCGTAACTGAAACTGATGCACCGTTTGCAAGAACAAAATAATTTACATTTGAATGAGAGCTGTCATAATTTATATAAGTAGTACCATCCAACTTTTTATAATTTCCAGAGGCAAAACACGGGGAAGGATTATGTCCGCAATCCTGAACTGTTTTAAAATAAGTTTTTACAAAATCAACAGCAGCATCTTGGGAACTAAGTCCTGCTTCCCGCAGATTAACAGCATTTTTATCTGTTTGATATCTGAGTGCTGCCTGTCCAAGCTCATTATAAACCTTATGAAGCTGAGTTACATAACTCTGGCGCCGGTAATTCTGCATCAATGAAGGGACGGTCATTGCAGAAACCACACCGATAATTCCTAAAGTGACCAATACTTCCGCCAAGGTAAACGCACTAAAACGATTATCTTCTAACGTGGCTACGTGCGTAGCACCTTCCGCCAGGGTAAAACCCTTGCTATAGGAGCTTAAACGGTTGCCCCCCCCCCAACGTGACTAAAATTTTTCATATTTTTGCTCCTTTCATTTATTTGTTAGATTTATGCAATACACTATATGACGGGTCCAGCGGCTACGCTGGTCATAAATTGCTCCTTTCTTTACTATAATTTTAGTATAACAAATTATAGATAAGTTTTCAAGATTAAGACCTTGTATAAATGTCAGCTTTTGTTATTGCAAAATTTTTAGGAACATATTCTAAAAGATATTCTATAGCTTGTTCAGGGGTTTGCGCAACATAATATAACTCTCTTGATGTATCCCGTGCAAAATTTTCTGATATAATTTCTTCAAAAAATTCAATTAATTTATCGTAGAAACCATTAGTATTAAGAATAACAACTGCTTTCTGATTATACCCCAGCTGCTTTTGAACAATCATTTCAGAGAGTTCTTCAAGAGTGCCGAAACCGCCCGCAAGTGCCACAACTGCATCAGAAAGTTCATCCATTTTAGCTTTTCTGCTTCTCATACAGGGAGTTACAAAAAGTTCGACACATTCATCCGTATAAACTCCCATATTATGAAGTCTTTCAGGCATAACGCCGATTATTTGACCGCCGTTCTTTTTAACCTGTTCGGCACAAGCCCACATCAAACCTAGTGAACTTCCTCCATAAACCATATTCATATCAGCTTTAGAAAGCAGTTTTCCGAATTCTGCAGCTTCCTTATAATATGATTTGTCTAAAAAATTACAGGAAGAAGCAAAAACACATACATTTTTTATATTATTCTTCAAAGCCGCCTCCGATTTTATAGTAATATGAACAGCTTACACCTGTGCCTGAATCAGAACAATCTTTTTTCAAATCATTCATATCCATATCAAAACCGAACGGCTCGATTCTGCCGCCGTCATAAATATTAACGCCGTAAATATCCCGCCCCCAACGGTTTGGCGGCAAAATACCATTTATATCAAATAACATTAGAAATAATGCATCAGTGGAATTTTCCGATTTTATATCTTTGATACCCACAATTGTATTATTTTCTGCAAAATAGAAATCATCAAAATAGTAACTCTGCCCCTTATAAACTTTTGTACCGTTCATATATCGGGGTTTATAATGTTTACCCGGGTAAGTTTCAGTGTTAATTCTCAGATAAGGCTTGACTAGTGCAAGAAGAATTGCTTCACGTTCCTGCGGTGTCTTAGCTTTTTTCATACTTGTCAGAATATCATCTGTTATATGAGCATTGATTACCGAAAACATATATTCAACACGATTAAGCTTTTCATTCCATTTTGAAATTGCATTTGCCTGACGTGTGCTTTCAATGGATACAGGCATTAACAACAAGATAACACCAAGCATTACAAATAAAGCGATTGAATATTCAAGTTTCCAATAACGTTTTTTTGCCATAAGAACCTCTTTAAGCCATATCAATTATTTTTTTCTCCTGAATTAATTTGTCATAAACCCATTCAGGAACAAAGTTTTTACCTAAAATAATTTGTCCGTTCATAATATTAGGTGCATGGAAGTCTGACCCGCCTGTTACTATTAAACCGAGTTCTTCTGCCATAGATGAGAAATATTCAACACATGCAGGAGAGTGTTTTCTGTGGTAGGCTTCAATACCACGCAAACCGTATTGCATTAATTCTTTAATTAAACTTTCTGCAATGTCAATATCATGAGGGTGAGCAATAACAGGTACGCCTCCGGCATCATAAATAATTTCTACAGCATCCTGCGGAGTAACGGTTTTTCTTTGTACATATACAGGAGAATCATCGTGAATATATTTTGCATAAGCTTCTATAACACTGGATGTGCCGCCTGCATTTGTGATTGCTTTTGCAATATGCGGTCGTCCTATGCTTCCGCCTTCCGCAACCTGTTTTTTTATATCATCAAATTTTATTTTTATACCTTCTTTTTTGGCTAAAAGGCTGATTATTTCTTTGGTCTGTTTAACCCTCGCTTGCTGCTGGATTTTCAACAAATTTTGAAAATCGCTGTTATTTACATCCATAAAATAACCAAGTATGTGAATTTCATAGTTTTTGTATAAAGTGTTAACTTCAATCCCTTGTATAATTTCTAATTTATCTTCTTTGTTTTCTTTTTTCAGGTAATCTTTTGCAACCTGATACGATAGAACATTATCGTGGTCTGTCAGTGCTATAGCCTGAAGCCCGACGGCAATGGCAGTATCTACAATTTTTTCGGGTGAAAAAACACCATCCGAATAAAGGGTGTGAATGTGTAAATCACTTTTCATTGTCCTCTTCCTTTTCATTTTCATCTACATAACAAAAAATTCTTTTTATAGCTACAGCATGTCCGCTTATCGAATTAATTTCAACTTCGACAGCATTAATTTGGACGACATTACCGACAGCTACGTCATAGCGTTCGGGGATACATGTAGTAAAACGATTTAAGGAAGTATTATATTCCATTCCTATAACACCATCAGATGTTCCGCAAAATCCTGCATCCGTGATGTATCCCATATTATTAACAATTTGTTCATCAGCAGTCTGAACGTGTGTATGCGTTCCAAAAAACGCACTAACTCCAAGATCTGAGCAAAAACGTCCGAAACAGATTTTTTCTGCAGTAGCTTCAGCGTGAAAATCAACTATTACAATCGGTGTAATTTCTTTCAAACGCTTGATTTCGTCAGCTGCTGTTTCCCACTGGGAATCAACAGGAGCCATAAATACTCTGCCAAGAGCATTAATAACTGCTATTTTTGTTCCGTCTTTTGTTTCAAAAACCCTGCTTCCTGTGCCGGGTGTACCCTTAGGATAATTAAAAGGTCTGACTAATTTATCAGCCTTACCGATGTAGTTTAATATTTCTTTTTTATCCCAAATATGGTTGCCCGATGTCATACAATCAATACCATATTCAGAAATTTCATTATAATTTTTTTCTGTCAGACCAAAACCGTGAGATGCATTTTCAACATTAGCAATAATAAAATCATAATTTTCTTTTTGTTTTTGCAAGAAATCACGAACAGCAAACCTGCCGGGTCTGCCTACCATATCTCCCAAAAATAAAATTTTTATTATTTTACCATCACCCATATTTATTCCTTTAAATCAGGCTGAGGCAAAAGCCCCAGCCAAAATTATTAATTACTTGGCAATTTCAGTTGTTCTAAACTCTCTTACAACCGTCACTCTGATTTGTCCCGGATAATCAAGTTCATCTTCAATACGTTTTGCAACATCCCTTGCAAGCTTTTGAGAAGCTAAATCATCAAACCTTTCAGATTCAACAATAATTCTGACTTCACGTCCTGCCTGAACTGCAAACGATTGTTTAATACCGTCAAAACTGTTAACTATTTCTTCAATCTTTTTAAGACGTTTAATGTAAATTTCAAGAGTATCACGTCTTGCTCCTGGTCTGCCTGCTGAAATTGCATCAGCAACCTTAACAAGCACGGCTTCAACAGTATTAGCTACCACATCATCATGGTGAGCTTCAATTGCATGAATAACTTCCTGTCTTTCGCCAAATCTTGAAGCAAGTTCTACACCAAGTTGAATATGTGTACCTTCTTGAGTTTGGTCAACCGCTTTACCTATATCATGTAAAAGCCCTGCACGTTTTGCAATCGCTTCATTAGCTCCGATTTCGGCAGCTAACATTCCTGCAATATGTCCTACTTCAAGCGAATGTTTTAAAACATTCTGACCGTAGCTTGTTCTGTAGTATAAACGTCCGAGTGTTTTAATAAGCTCTTTATTTAAGCCCATAACACCCATTTCCAGAGCAGCATTTTCGCCTTCTTCCCAGATTTTTTTATCAATTTCTTCCTGAGCTTTTTCAACCATTTCTTCAATGCGCACAGGGTGGATACGACCGTCTACAATTAATTTTTCCAGAGCAAGTTTTGCAATCTCACGTCTTACAGGGTCAAAACTTGATAATACAACAGCTTCCGGAGTATCATCAATAATTAAATCGACACCCGTTAATGTTTCCAATGCTCTGATGTTACGACCTTCACGACCGATAATGCGGCCTTTCATTTCATCGTTAGGCAATGCAACTACGGAAACAGTAGTTTCTACAACCTGCTCTATCATACATCTTTGCATTGTTGTTGATAAAATTTCTTTTGATTTTTCAAGAGAAACTTCTTTTATTTTAGCTTCATTTTCTCTAATGAGCTGCATTTGCTCTTGAGCCAAATCGTGTTTCAGCTGGTCAAGAAGCATATTTTTAGCATCTTCCGCAGACATCCCCGAAATTCGTTCCAGTTCGGTAGTTTGCTTTTGAACGATTTCTGCCAGATAGTCTTCTTTTTCCAATAATTCATCTAATTTTCTTTGAACCTGAAGATCTTTATCAGTATATTCCTGAATTTTATCTTCAAGCATATCCTCACGTTTTGCAAGTTTTTGTTCTTGTCTTGTTAACTCTTGTCTTCTTTCACGTTCTTCTTCGTTAAGTTTTTCTCTGTCTTCCTGGAGTTCTTCAATAGCCTTAATTTTAGCTTCTTTTTGTAAGATTTTTTCTTTCTCTTCCAACGCTTTTTTGTCTTTTTCGACAGATAAAAGCACGGTTTTCATTTTGCTTTGCTGGACAAACAGCACAGCGATTAGAGCTATTACCGCAATAATCGCAATAATCATTAAAAAGTCCATAAAGTTTTATACCTTATCCTTTTCTATTTTTTATAAATACACGCAATGCCCGATACATATATCCTATCGAGCTTCAATTTATTTTTATATTTATATGAATTTTATTGCATATATTTCCAAAAAATATTTACCTACTACATCTGTCAATATCTTATCATGTAAATATGTATTTGTATAGTGGAAATTTAATTTTTGATACAAAAAGATGATAATTTACAAAGCTGATATAAAGTGCTATACTTATTGTCAGTAAAAGGAGAGAGTTATATGGAAATTAAAGTATCACAAGATGTTAAATCAACTCCTGTAGAAGTTTTGGTTATTAATAAATTTGAGGATGAAAAAACTTCTCAGGAACTTGCCAATACTTATGCAGTAGAAAAAGACCACTTTGAAGGCAAGTTTGGAGAAACATACTTACTGCACACTTTAGGTAAAATCCCGGCAGATAAAATTCTTATTATTGGTTTCGGTAAAAAAGAAGAATTTGATGCAAATAAGATGAGAGAAGCTGTTGCTAAAGCAGTAAAAAAATTACAGCAGATTAAAGCTAAAAAAGCAGCGTTTGACTTTGATGTGAATGTGGATTACGGCAAATCAGCAGCTGTCGGAGCAATGATTGCAGATTATGCTTTTGACAAATACAAATCTGAAAAAGCACATCACCTTGATGAAATTACTTTTGCTAAATTTTCAGAAAATGATGTTAAAGAAGGAATTATTTTCGGTGAAGCAATGAAATTCACAAGAGATCTTGCAAACACTCCGGCACAAATTGCAACACCTGCAAAACTTGCTGAAACTGCACTCGGCATAAGCGGACTTGAAACAAAAGTTTTTGACAAACCCGAAATCGAAAGAATGGGAATGGGAGCATTTCTTGCTGTAGGTCAGGGTAGTGTACAACCTCCAAAATTTATTCACATGAAATATACAGGCAAAAATCCTAAGAAAAAAATTGCAATTATCGGTAAAGGTATTTGCTTTGATTCAGGCGGACTTGACATAAAACCTGCATCATCAATGCTTACAATGAAAGACGATATGTCAGGTGCAGCCTGTGTACTCGGCGTAATGAGTGCTTTATCAAAACTACAGCCGGATGTTGAAGTTCACGGTATAATTGCAGCCTGCGAAAATATGCCGTCAGGAACATCATACAAACCGGGTGATATTCTGACAGCTAAAAACGGAAAAACCATAGAAGTTGATAATACTGATGCTGAAGGAAGATTAACATTAGCTGATGCATTATGCTACGCATCTGAACTGGGTGTTGATGAAATTATTGATATTGCTACACTTACAGGTGCTGTTGTTGTTGCACTTGGTAATTTTGTAACAGGAATTATGGGAAACAACGATGAATTGATTGCAAAATTAATTAAAACAGCAGAAGAAAGCGGCGAAAAATACTGGCAATTACCAATGTACAAAGAATATTTTAACAGTCTGAAATCTGATATTGCAGATATGAAAAATACAGGTTCAAGAATGGGCGGTGCTTCAGCTGCCGGCGTATTTTTAAAAGAATTTGTCAACGTACCTAAATGGGCGCACATTGACATTGCAGGAACCGCATATCTTGAAAAACCATACAAAGAATTCATTGCGGGCGCAACGGGAGCAGGTGTCAGAACTCTTTTAAATTACATTTCAAAATAAAATCAAGCGGGATTAATTTCCCGCTTTTTATTTGCCAAAATATTTTTCCAAACTGTCAACAACAGCTTTTGCATACTGTTTTTGAAATTCAGGGTTAATCAAATTAGCATTATCTTCTGGATTTATCAAATAAGAAACTTCTATAAGAAGACTTAAAGCATTAGTGTTTCTGACAAGAGCAAGGCTGCCCTGTCTGACTTTGTCGTTATTAACTCCAATTTCTGCAACAAGTGTATTTAAGATAGTATCAGCAAGAGGTTTTGCTTGATTGTAATAATAATAAATACTTGTTCCGCTGTTTTTGTTAGGGTCTTTACCGTCAGGCAGTGCATTGCCGTGAATGCTTAAAAGAACAAGCGCATCATCACGGTTTGCAATATCAACTCTCTCTTTCAACCCTACATAACTATCGTCATTTCTTGTCATTATCACTTTAGCGCCACGTTTTTTCAACTCGGCTTCAAGATACTTTGCTATTGATAAGGTAATATCTTTTTCTTTATCACCCAAACATCCGATTGCACCAAATTCATTACCGCCGTGACCGGCATCAACGGCAATTTTTAAGTTATGCAAAGGTCTTCTTTTATCAACAATAATCGGTTTTCTGATCTTTAATACAAAATCATTTCCCTGATACGCTCCACTGTATCCAAGCAGTCTTCGACCTTCCAAAGCCTCCTGCACAGGAAAGTCCATTACATAAACATTATCAGGCTGATCTTTTACATTATAAAATTTCATTTGAAAAGGTTCCCCCTCAACCATTTCAAATGGTGTTCTTTTATCAAGATGGAATACAAATGTAAAATAATCGTCGCTGTCTAAATATTCATAGCCGCTTAATACAGCGGGAGTAACCGTATACCCCGTATATGCTTTTACATTTGATTTAGAAATCCAGCCCTTTTCATTATTACCGAGAATTACTCTGTGAAACCCTCCCTGTTCGCCGTCCGTCAAAAGTTCAATATTTCTTTGCAAATGAGATTTTCTGTTTATCCCTGCATCAATCGGTGTTGAACGCAGAGGAGAATTTTCTGTTGTAACATAAAAAGATTTTTTATCTGCATATGCCTGAAAAACAGGTGCCTGAATTGCACAAGAAGATTTAATAACAGGTTTTGTAATAACAAAAACCTGCTTTTCTTCGCCTGATTGTAAAACAAAGTTATTAGAACCGTTTTTTAAATTCACAACATAGGCAAATGCCCCCGTCGGATGCAGCGGAACATCCTGCCCGTTAATTGTCAAAGGCTTGTCAGATGAACCAATGAAAAACGTTGAGTTTGCATTTATCGTAACATCATTTTTCTTAGGATAAACCACATCAAGAGCAAAAGCCTGATTTGCAGCCAATAACAACCCCATTAATAAAATCATTCTTTTCATACAAATATTATACTACAAAATTCGTTAAAATTATTTAATATATATTTCTTTTAATCTTCCTTATGCTAGAATATAAAAAGTGCGGGGTGGAGAGTACCCTGAATTATAAAAAAGGGATTGGATTTTGAGAGAAAAAATTCGCAGCAGAGAAATTCGTGAGCCGGAAAATGAAATTGAAAAACGAAATAAAACCTTTGACCAGATTTTAGGATTTTTACATATATTCTTTATAGGTTTTATGGTTTTGCTCATAATTTATCTGTTTTTTATACAGGTAGTTGATGTAGGAAAATACAGAGCCAGAGCAAGAAGCCAGCGTGTGGGAAGAATTTTTTCAATGCGTGGTGATATTTTTGACAGAAACGGCATAAAACTTGCTACTGATAAAGTTTATTCGGATGTCTACGCACACCCTGCAGACTATGACCATTCACCGGAAGAGCTTGCGAAAATTCTTGCTCCTATTTTGAAAATGCCAAAAGATACACTTTTACAAAAACTTAAAAAACCCGGACCTGTAATTACAATAAAAAAAGATATTGACAGAAGCAGTGCAAAAGAAATTGCAAAACTGCATCTCAGAGAAATAAGTTTAGGCAAAAAGAACACTCGAGAATATCCTCAAGGTACACTTGCTGCACACGTTTTAGGATATTACAACTTTGATGCTGATATTGCAAACGGAGTTGAATACACTGCAAAAGACAGACTTGAACACGTTATAAATACAGTAAAATATCAAAAAACACGTGACGGCAAAATTATATATGATTTCACAACCGACCCGGTTGCGACTACTACAAACCCTAAAGGTGAAAATGTCACATTAACCATTGATGCGGCAATACAACACATCTGCGAAAAAGAAATTGAAAAAAAGGTCAAAGAAACAAGAGCTGACGGCGGTTCTGTTATAGTTATGAACCCTAAAAATGCAGAAATACTTGCTTATGCAGTTTATCCAACATTTGACCCTAACAACTATAAAAAAGCAACACCAGCTCAATTAAAGAACTGGACTTTAACTGACGTATTACCTCCGGGCTCAACTTTTAAAACCATTACTGTTGCCTCTGCAATGGATTTAGGTAAGATTAACGAACATTCTACTGTTCTTGACACAGGCAAAATGACAATCGGGAAATGGGAAATTAAAAACCACGACTACCATATTCACCCTTACCCGGGAAATATTTCTCTCGAGTACCTGTTTGAACATTCAAGCAATATAGGTTCCATAAACGTAGCAAGAATGATGTCACCACTTGAATTTTACGGTGTACTCAAAAAATTCGGTTTTGGAAATAAAACAGGAATTGATTTACCGGGTGAATCCAGCGGTTTGTTACCTTACTGGACACACTGGGATCAGGGAATTCATGCAACAATGGCATACGGCTACGGCACATCGGTTACTGCAATTCAAATGATTTCTGCCGTTCAGGCAATTGCAAATAACGGTGTTAAAATTACTCCGCATATTATTAAATACTCTCAGGAGGAATATGATAACAAAATTAAATATACACAGGTAATTAAGCCTGAAACTGCTCAAACCGTTACCAAATTACTTGTTGCAAGTATTGAAAACAGCAAATCAGAAGTAAAAATGGATAAATATAAAGTTGCCGAAAAAACAGGAACTTCAAGAAAACCAAACAAAAACGGTCCCGGATATTCACAATATTTATACACGTCTTCAATCGGCTACCTTCCTGCATCAGACCCTCAAGTGCTGATTTATGTAATAGTAGACAGCCCGAAAGAAGGAGCTATATGGGGAAGTACTGTTGCGGCTCCTGTATTTAAAGAAGTTGCAACCCAAGTTGCAAGAATTATGAACCTTAAACCCGATAAGGTTACACCCGCAAAAAAGAATTAATGATTAACGGAGGATAAAATGAAACTTGACGAACTTATTGAATATTTAGACTACAAAGATTTGATTAACTTTAAAAATATTGATATTACCGGAATATCATACAATTCCAAAACAACAAAAAAAGGCGATATTTTTATATGCTTAGTCGGAGAGCACACTGACGGTCACGAATATGCCCAAAGCGCAATTGAAAACGGCGCAGCAGCTCTTTTGACCGAAAGAAAAGTTCAGGGAACAAAAATTCCTCAAGTCGTAGTTTCATCAACAAGACATAAAATAGCTGATATTGCAGACAGATTTTACTCAAGTCCTTCCAAAGGCATTAACCTTATCGGGATTACAGGTACTAACGGCAAAACAACCGTTACACATTTAATCCAAAAAATATTTGAAGAAAATAACGAAAAATGTGCACTTATAGGAACTCTGGGTTACAAATTATCCTCCAACGGCGAATACAGAGATGCTAAACATACAACTCCGCAGGCACCAGAATTACAGGCAACATTGAGAATGATTAAAGATGTTGAAAAAATTGATAATGTAGTTATGGAAGTAAGTTCTCATGCACTTGATCAAAACCGTGTGGGAGGATGCAGATTTAACGGAGCAGTTTTGACAAACTTAACTCAAGATCACCTTGATTACCACATTACTATGGAAAACTATTTTGAAGCAAAAGCACTCCTTTTCAGAAATCTGTCAAGAGCAATTACCACAAGAGATACGGAAGGAAATCCTATTTGCGACGAGCATTCACCGTTTGCAGTCATCAATGCCGATGATGAATATGCTGAAAAATTCAAGTCAGTTGTACCAGAAGGAGTGAGAAAATTCACATACGGAGTTAAAAAACAAAGTGATGTAATGGCAAAAAATATAAATTTCTCTTTAAATGGTGCTGAATTTACTCTGGTAGAAAACGGTAATGAACATAATGTTAACCTTCATATGAACGGAATGTTCAGTGTTTATAATGTTCTGGCAGCCGTAACAGCATCTCTTGCAATGGGAATAGATATTAAAACAGCATTAAAAGCTTTGCAGAATGTTAAAGGTGTTGCCGGAAGATTTGAAGTAGTTGTAAAAAAACCTCTTGTAATTGTAGATTATGCACATACTCCTGACGGATTGGAAAATGTTCTTAAGTCAGCAAGAGAAATTACACCTAAAGACGGCAGCTTAATTTGTCTTTTCGGATGCGGCGGTGACAGAGATGCAACAAAACGTCCTAAAATGGGAGCTATTGCAGAAAAACTTGCCGATAAAATAGTTATTACAAGCGACAATCCGAGAACAGAAGACCCGCAAACAATTATTACAGATATTATTGCAGGCTTAAAATCAGTAAATACGGAAAGTGTAATCGTTGAACCTGACAGAGGAACTGCTATAGGTTTGTTAAAAAATATAGCAAACAATAACGATATTGTCGTTATTGCAGGTAAAGGACATGAGGATTATCAAATTCTTAAAGATAAAACAATCCACTTTGATGACAGGGAGGAAGCAAGAAAAGTATTTGAGGTAAGCGTTATTTAAATAACGCTTACCTGTAATATTAAGGTAAGTTCTTCCAATAACTTTTTTTTATACTATAGTTTGTACTTTTGTCAGGAGGGAAATTATCTCTGATAGCCCAATAAGAACATTGTTCTCCCTGGACGTGCCAGTTTGTACCCCCCTCAAACGAACATCTGGATTGATAAGCACTTTCAGGGCGATTACCCGGAT
>ERZ779758.285-NODE-285-length-18265-cov-6.82383_pt1 | contig 18265 bp, 25 predicted proteins | sample MGYA00511256_ERZ779758 | MGnify/ENA primary metagenome ERZ779758 (study PRJEB29588, sample SAMEA2162460) | human gut metagenome | biome: human gut; feature: human-associated habitat; material: faeces | place: Denmark | collected 2008/2010 ... | reverse complement strand
CGGCGATAACACGGACACCCGGCACTGTAGCATACGACTTAACGGCAATTAACAACGCCCTCACCATCACCGTAGGCATTAAGTCGCAGGACCTGGTGCCCGGCGCGTATGATGTGGCAATTACGTTTAAGGACTTTTCACTCGTTGACAGATTGGTATCACTCGGTACGGGGGGCTCGGTCAACCCGATAAGCAGGTCTGAACTTATATTTGCCGTAGACCATGGTAACGGGCTGTACAAAGTTTACGGTTTGGGTGCCCCCCTGGTTTGTACTGAAATGGCTTACGATTCAACGGGGGACGATTTCGTATCATACACTTACGGCGTTGAGGACTGGCAGGTGGGCACACACGTATTCAATATATCAAAATCAGCTTACGATGAGTTGTCTACACCAGCAGCACAACCCAAATTAAATCAAAAAGAAAATGGCGGAAAAATTAACTAATACTACGGGGCGGGGCGAAAGCACTGCACCCGTTGTTGCTGAGCCGAAGGTTGCAACATTGCAGGAGAAGTGGGATGCATATTACACAATGACCGGGCTAAAACTTGACCCGAATTGCCGCATGGATATGGAATATTTATCTTTGTGGTATGAAACGAAGTATTTAACTAAGGTAGTTTACAGGTGGGCAATGAAGCCCGGCGCGCGTATCGTGCATTACGTTGACGGTATCGTGTACAAGAGTGCGAACATGACGGACAAGATAGCGGAACGCCTCATGACTGAAAACCCGGCTTATGCCGATTGCTTCGTAGAAATCAATAAAGAGGAGAATTAAATATGATAGGTTACAGACGTTTCGCGCTTGTTGTCGAAAAGGCGCTTAGATTGTCCGCTAATACGGGCGATAAGATTATTAACTATGGAGACGGCAACTTATATCCGCAGGAAATAGCAGAACTGATATACGCTTCCAAGACAGCCACGGCCGCAGTTGAGAAAATGACCGAGAATATTATTTGTGAGGGCTTCAAAAACAAGGACTTCGCGGCGATAACAAACGGGAACGGGTGTAACATGGACGATGTTCTAGAGGCTACGGCAAACGATGTCGCACGTTTTAGGGGCTGGGCTTGGATAGTACAGTATGGGCTGACACCCGAAGGCTACAAGCCCCGAAACGTGTACAACGTTCCGTTTGAATATGTCCGTGCCGAGATGAACGATAATTATTTGAAAGACCCGGCCATAAAGAGATGGCGCGTTTTCAATAACTGGGATAGACAGAGCGTCAAGGCAACGAGCAGCGCACAGAACTCAACGGTATATCCTACCTTTGACCCGGATAGCTTTGCAGCAGAAGTAGAGGAGTGCGGCGGTATTGAGAACCATAAAGGGCAGCTATTATATGTGAACCTTGGTACAACGCGCCCGTACCCCCTTAGTACGTTCCATCCGGTATGTAACGAAATGCGCGCGGAAGATAAGAACGGTAAGTATGTTAGCCGTACCTTGGGCAGGGGCTTCCACATGTGCAGCATCGTGTCGCACGGTGATTTCGAGACTGAGCAGGCACAGCAGGAGTTCAGAGATGCGTTAGCCGAAATGATGGGAAGCGAGAACGCAGGTTCAGTTCTTACCGTCAGGGACGAGAACGTAGCAACGGACAAACCGTTTATCCGAGTTGACCAGTTGGGCAGCCCGATAGATAGGGAGCTTTACAAGGCGTATGTGGAACCGCTCCGTAAAGACATCGCAATAGCGGCATATAACATTCCGTTACCCCTTATTGACAGTTCTCTAATGACATATTCTAACGCTTCGGGCGAGGTTATAAAGGAGTTGCAAAAGGTCTATCGCAATAGCTTGCAAAAGATACGCCGGCGTATTTCGCGCGAGTTGTACCAATTGTTCGGGGTCGACCCGTCAGTTACAGAAATTAACAATAAATTTGAAGAAGATGGCATACCCGATAGCATTGTTCCGGCAACTGTTTGAAATAGCAACGGACGTTAAGGACAACAAGATAGAAAAAGCATTCTTCGAGGCAGACCTGCTTGATATATTGCCGCAGATTGACAGCATGTATGAGGCTGTTCCGGAGCAATATATCCCGGACGGGCCTAACTTCGCAGGACTTGAAAAGGTTATTTGCTACTACGCGTTCGCACGGTACTTGCAGATAGCGGACCAAAACAGTACGAGCACGGGTATGAAGATTCAGACCTACGGAGGCTCGGTAGTCATTCCCGATACAAGCAAGGTTAAAAGGTTTGAAGCCGAACGGGGCAAAGCAGACCTTTTTATAGAACCGTTGATTTGTCAAATGAAGGCGGACGGGTTTATAAAGGCATGCACGGTATCGAACACCCGTATAGGGCTAATCAGGTGATAGAACAGTTAGGGACCTATTTCCGCACGTTTTTTGCTGTGACCGTTCTTGCAGTAGTTACGGATATACGGGACTTTATATTTTTAGTAGTTATCATTACCGCGTTGAATTGGTTGGCAGGTTATCTGGCAGACAGGGCAAAAGGAAAGCCCTACAGGCACAAAAAGACCATGCAGGCGGTTAAGGAGCTGTTTTTAACGAGTGCAATTCTATTCTTTGTAGCCTTAGCATGCGATATGTTGGAACCTGGTATAGATTACAGGCTTTTAATTAAGGTGCTCACGGGCATATTCCTTATTATATATGCGAGGAACATAACAAGAAACCTCAGAGTTGTGCAGCCGGGAAATGAGTTCGTTAAGGTGCTAAACAGCATAGCGAATAACAAGTATTTCCAACTTAAGAAAAAGATTAAGGATGGCGAATCTGAAATACCCTTAGAAGAAAAGGCGAAAGAAGATGGCGAACAGCAGTAAATTGGTACCGTTCATCCTACAGTGGGAGGGCGGTTTCGTTAATGACCCCGATGACTTAGGGGGCGCAACAAACAAAGGTATCACTATAGGCGCATTCACCGAATACAAGAAGCGGAAGGGGCAAAAAGCCCCAACCGTTGCCGACTTGAAAAACATATCTGATGCCGAATGGCACGACGTTTTCAAGTCCTTGTACTGGGACAGGTGGAAAGCCGATGAGATTAAAAGTCAGTCGGTAGCAAATATCTTGGTTGATTGGGTCTGGGCTTCCGGGTCTCACGGTATAAAGCGCCCACAACGTCTTTTAGGCGTGAAAGCGGACGGTATCGTAGGTAAGCAGACCATTGCAGCCGTTAACGCTATGGACGCGGCTACGCTCTTTAAAATGATTAAAGACGATAGAGCAAAGTTCATCGACGAGATATGCAAGGCGAGACCTAAAAACGAGAAATACCGCAAGGGGTGGCTGAACCGTATCAATGCAATTTGCTATGAATAAATTGCAAAAGATAATTATAGGCTTTGCGGTCCTTACGGTGCTGTTTGGTGCGGTAACCAGGATGGCAGACACCATAAGGAGGCAAAGGGCCGAGATAGGACGTTTAGAACGTAACGTTGAGGCGATGAACGATGCGCAGATAGAGTACAAAACAAAGCTCGGAGATGCGGCAGTGAAGCGTAAAGCCTTGGAGATGTCGCACAGGGAGCTAAAGAAGACGAATGCAGACCTCTACAAAGAGGTGGACGCGCTTAACGTTCGGGTGAAGGACGCGCTTTCTGCAACCCGTACCGTTACCAAGACAGTAATAAAGGAGGTAGTACGTACCGATACGGTAGCCCGGGAACTTATAGCGGAATACCGGGACGCATGGAACACGATACAGGCAAGGGCTAAGCAAGACAGTACAGAACTCAGTTACCAAGGCAGGGACACGATAACGGGAGTTATCACGGTACGGAAGAAAAAGTTCTTGTTTTTCAGATGGGGGGTCAAGGCTATAGAGCACGACATATCAAACAAAAACCCCAAATCAAAGATAGATATAGACATAGCGGTAAGACTAAAATAGTTAAGAAATGGAGGGCTGTTAACAGTTCTCCATTTTTCGTTTACATTCGTTAACCACAGCCTGCACAGTAGAAAAGTAGGTCTGTGCAGGTCTCTGTGCAGTCTAACTCCTTATATTATAATACATTATATGTAAATGCACAGTAAACACAGTAAAAAGGGGGTAAAACATTATTTTGGAGAAAATACCATTTACCACTATAGAACGAGCTGTAAAAACCACTATTTTCTATTTTAAAGTTTAGAAATTTAGGTGCGTTTCTGTGCTGTGCAGGGTAAGGCGCTGATAAATAGCACTTTAGCTCGCACACGCTTGTTCATTTACATCTTTTCGCTTTTGATTAAGGCTTATTAGCACAAAAAGAGATACAGCCTATTGGTACTTGCCGTATCTTTGAAATGTCAAAAGGAAACAAGGTTGTTCTTTACTGAAACTAAGAACACGATGCCCTTAAAAGAAAAGAGGTCACCAGGACATTAAACTGGAAATAACCGTGAACAAGTAAGAACGTAATTTGTTATCATTGTATTAACGTATAAAACGAAGCGAAGTATGAAAGCGATTGATTTAATTTTCAGGGAAACGCTGACCGAGGGTCAGTTCGAGATGAAAAGCCACGTATTGGTGTTTATAGACGAGGCAGGCAACGAGTATAGCGATACCTTTTCAGAGGTATGCCATAACGGGAGATTTGAAGCATACCAATACCACGGTATGAGGTATGAGTACATGCAAGACCTTATGGAAGCTATTTTCTTAAATAAGATTAACAAGTGAACCAGCGTATTTGCAAAAGCGTTATATTTGCCTCAACAATTTAAAAAGATAAAGTTATGAAAGAGCAAAGGTTTATTATCGGCGAAGTGAAAAAGCATTTGCAGGTAAGCGCGAGAAAGAACAGATACCGGGTTATCGGCGCGGTGCGGGAGATGCCGACGTTTGAAGGGTTTATACTCCCCTACTGCGTATCTACAATGGAAGGAACGCAATACCCCGTGAACGTTGAGGAGATGTATGTCTACTGTGACGAGTGGGACGGGTTCTATAACGGGACGGTCGCAAAAGTTGCGCAAGCCATTTTAGAAGCCAGACAAATCAAAGAAGCATAAATCAGTTATTCACCATATAAAAAGAAAAGAAAATGAAGATTACACCGTTAACAATCGATTTTGACATTACAAACGCACAGGAAGTAGCTTTTGTAAATGACCTTATGAGCCGTCTGTTTAGTAGTGCACCGCTTAAGGCTGCGACAGCGCCTACGGAGAGCCCCGTAAACAGTACAAGTGTACCAACGTTTAGCGAACCTACACGGACCGCCGCACCCGTTCAAGAATTCAAGAAGAAAGCAAATCCCGAAGCCACAGCGATATCTGTTGCGGAGGAAACAATAGCGGACGCTATTGCCGAAATGAAGAAGGAAATGAAAAAGCCCGAAAAGGCAGCAAAGCCGAAGACCGTAAAAGAAGCCCCACAAGCGACGATTGAGCCCGAACCTGTACAAGCTCCCATTGAAGATGAGAAAGCCCCGGAAAAAGCCCCAAACGAGCCTCTAACGGCAAAGGACATGCAGGCGTTCATGATTGATTTGATGAAATCCGGGAAAATCACCCGTCCGCAATTAACGGATATTATGCTGGAGTTCGGCGGCGCATCCCTTATGCGTATCAAGCCCGAGAAGTACGAGCTGTTGAAACAACGTATCGAAACCTATAATGATTAAATGAATGAAAGTACAGGTAGACCACACAAGCAGGGCACACGCCCTGCTTTCCCCGAGCAGCTCGCACCGATGGCTTAACTGCACACCGTCCGCACGGTTGGAGGAACCGTATGAGAGCACGAGTAGCGCGGCATCGGAAGAAGGAACGGTAGCGCATGAGTTAGCAGAATACGCCATGGAAAAGTATTTAGCCGGGGAGTACCTGCCGTTGTTGGATGAATTGCCCGTACCCGACGAAATACGTAACAACAAATATTACAGTTCGGAAATGGAACACTACGTAACCGATTACGTTTGCTACGTGTGCGACATCTACGAGCTGGAGGAAGGCGCTAAAATGAGTATAGAACGAAAGCTCGACCTGACCCGATACGTACCCGAGTGTTTTGGTAGCTGTGACTGCGACATAGTAGGCGATACGGTCCTAAACATCATAGACCTAAAATACGGTAAGGGTGTACAGGTAGACGCTAATGGGAACAGCCAATTAATGATGTACGCTATTGGGGTGCTTGACTCCTTAGAACCGTCGCACCGCGCGAAGATTGAAACGGTACGCATGCACATCGCACAAGTACGGTTAGGCAATTACCCGGTATTCGAGATGTCCGCACGGGATTTGACCCACTGGGCGATACACGTACTGCGCCCTACGGCTGAAAAGGCATGGGCAGGACAAGGGGAAACCAAAGTGGGAAGTCATTGCAAATTCTGCAAATTCAAAGCACAATGCAGGGCACAGAAAGATGCTTTAGTTAACGAGTTCGAGACCTGCGGGGACACCAGGGCGTTAACGCTTGACGAGATAGGCGATATACTGAGCAAGTCCGATATGTTCACGGATTGGCTGGCCTCGGTTAAGACTTTCGCAATGCAAGCCGCTGCACGGGGCGAAAAGGTCAAAGGGTGGAAGCTCGTGGAGGGTAGGTCGGTACGTGTCATAAGCGACACGGAAACAGCCATAGAACGCCTAAATGCTGCCGGGTTCCCGACCGAGGACATAACTAACATCAAACTGAAAGGTATCGGAGACCTGGAACGCCTGGTAGGCAAGAAACCGCTCGCCGCAACTCTTGAAGGTCTGATAGTCAAGCCGCAAGGACTGCCGACATTAGTCCCGGAAAGCGATAAGCGCGAGGCTCTAAGCCCAACTATAGATGACTTTGAGGAATCAAATTCATAAAAGAAATTAACAGAATAAACAACCTATTGATTTATCTGTTATCTTTGCAACATCAGATTAAAAACGGAATGCCCGAACCGATTAGAGGGCAAAAACAATAAAACAAGTTTATTATGAAAGCAATGATTAAGAACGTGAGATTGAGTTATGTCAGATTGTTTGAAGCGCAACAAATCAACGGACAGGGAGAAGCGATATACAGTGTGTGTCTATTGATTCCGAAAGATAGCCCGGAAGTACCAAAGATTAAGGCGGCTATCAAACAAGAATTTGAGGGGATGAAAGTCCGTTATCCGAAGTTGAACGGCAAGGACCCGAAGGTATGGGGTAACCCATTAAGAGACGGGGATGCAGAAAAAGACGGTGCAGAGTATCAGGGCTGCTACTTTATCAACGCAAAGCGCAGAGAGAAGCAAGGCGCGCCTATCGTGATTGATGGTAGAAAACAGTACATCACAGACCCGAACGAGGTTTATAGCGGTTCCTGGGGTAATGTTGCCGTATCAATTTATCCATATGAGTTTACCGGGAAATACGGTATCGGTGTAGGTTTGAACGGTGTGCAGAAGACCCGAGACGATGAAAGACTTGACGGTGGTACAAGCATTGACGATTTCGATTTCGAGGACGAGAACGACGATTTATTTAACTGACAATTCAATTAAACGGATTAATAACTGGGCGGTGTAACAGCCGCCCAAAAATAAAAGGCAAAAATGAAGAGCGAAAATAAAAGGCAAAAATGAAGAGCGAAAATAAAAGGCAAAAATGGGAAAATACGATTCGTATGTAAACGCAGAAGGTGTTAGGATTTCAAAGGTAACGGGAAAACCGTTGAAAAAGTATAATAAGGTCAACAAAGCCTACTGGGCAGCTCGCGAGGGCAAAGCATTGACAGAGATACATCAGCCGATAGCCGAGGCGGACCCTTTGATAGAAGAGCTTAAAAGATATTACAACGAAGAAGAATTAAAGGGTATTATCGGTTTGAAGAAGGACCCGCCGCCCGTCGAACTGGTACGCATCACACCGAAGAAAAAGACATCACTCGACGAGGGTAACACCGGTTTCCTTATTGCGTCGGACTGGCACGCGGACGAAGTGGTAAAAGCTTCCACAGTATTGGGCAAAAACGAGTATGACAAGGATATCGCAGAAAAGCGTATCACTAATTTCTTTGCGAATGCCGCCTACATGATAAAGAAAAAGCCAGTAGATAACCTGGTTATCGGTTTAATCGGCGATTTGATAGGCGGTTATATCCACCCCGAACTCGAGCAAACAAACAGCATGTCCCCGATGCGTGGAATAAGCTTCGTTAAGAACCTGATTATTTCCGGGCTTAAGTATCTCCACGACCAACTGCCGGAACTTGAAAAAATAACCGTCATCGGTATTTGCGGAAACCACTCAAGAACTACAAAAAAGATGCAGTTTAGCAACGGTTTCGAGATGAATTTTGAGTACTTTATGTACAAGGACATCGAACACACCCTAACACTTATGGGGCTTACAAAATTCAGTTTCATCATCCCCGAAAGCGAATTCGCCTATATCGACGTGTATGGAAAGAAAGTGTTATTTGCACACGGGCATCAGTTCCGCACGGCTGGGGGTATCGGAGGTATTTACCCGTCGATGATGAGATGGTATGCCAAAATGAACCAGACAATAAAGATTGATAAAGCCTTTTTGGGACATTATCACCAAATGATATATACTAAAGAGGTTTGTGTTAACGGCTCTTTAAAAGGTTTCGACGCGTTCGCAATGGGACGCGGACTGGCATACGAAGAACCGCAGCAAACATACGTTATTCTGAACGAGAAGCGGGGATTTATTTTCTACTCACCTATTTTTGCCGATTAAGCTAAAAGGCTACTGATTGTTAAATAAATGCGATTAGTAGCCTTTCTTCTTGTCTGCTAAAAACATTGTCATACCTTTGCCGCTATAATAGTATTAACAATTAAAACAAGGAGTTATGAGGCATCTGTTTATTGACTTCGAAACGTATTCCGAAACGGACATCAAAAGCGCCGGTAACTATAAATATTGCGAAGACGAGAACTTTGAAATTCTCCTCTGCGGTTACATGTGGGACACCGATTCGGACGTTACAATTATTGACCTGACCAAGCCCGGAGGACACGACGAGTTTAACGAGTTGTTCACGTATGTACAGAACAACGAAGACGTTGTAATAGTAGCGCACAACGCTACGTTTGAACGCATCTGTTTGCGGGAATACGGGTTTGACATCAGCCCTATGCGCTTTTTCTGTACGGCTAACATGTCTTTATATTGCGGTATGCCCGCATCACTGGAAGCGGTATCTGACATTCTGGACCTTGACGATAAGAAGAAAGGTACGGGAAAAAACCTTATCCGTTACTTTTCGATTCCTTGCAAACCTACCAAAGCAAACGGAGGCCGCACACGTAATTTGCCCGAACACGCCCCCGAGGACTGGGAGGAGTTCATGGATTACCTCCGATATGACGTGCTGTCGGAAAAGGAGATATTCGGTAAATTATCCCGGTTTGAATTCCCGGAAGAAGAACAACGCGTCTACGCAGCCGACCAGCGGATAAACGATTACGGAATACTGGCAGACCTCGATTTGGCACACGCCGCACAGGATATGGACGAAGAATATAAAGCGCGCCTGACCGAAAGGGCCAAAAAGGTTTTTGGGCTAAGTTCCTTAAAGTCCGTGCCACAGCTTAAGAACTTCATTAAAGAGCGTACCGGCGTGGTTATCGATTCCCTCAATAAGAGTAGCATCGAAGAGGTGATAAAGACCGTGGCGAGCCTTAAAAACGTTACCGACGAGGATAAGCAAGCAGTGTTGGACGTTATCGACCTGCGTAGGGAAATAGGCAAAACGTCGAATGCCAAGTACACCGCAATACTTGCAAGCGCCGGACGGGGCAACCGTATCAGGGGGCTTTTCCGTTACTACGGTGCGAACCGTACCGGGCGATGGGCCGGGCGCCTGGTTCAATTGCAGAACCTGCCGCAAAACCATATCGAGGACCTGGACGGGGCACGGGACCTCGCAAAGCTGCACGATTTGGATATGATGGAAGTTATATATGACAAGCCTACGCATATACTTTCGCAGCTTATACGTACCGCGTTTATCGCCCCCGAGGGGTACACGTTCGCTGTAGCTGACTTCTCGGCCATTGAAGCCCGTGTAATTGCATGGGTCGCCAATGAGCAGTGGCGTTTAGACTTGTTTAGTGACCCGAAAACCGATATATACTGTGCTTCTGCCTCTAAAATGTTCGGCGTCCCAGTACACAAAGGGGATGATTTAAGACAGCGAGGAAAGGTCGCAGAGCTTGCTTTAGGGTATGGCGGCGGCGTTAACGCACTTACCGCAATGGATACTAAAAAAGCGTTAACAGACGAGGAAAAACCTCAAATATTGTCAAAATGGAGAGAAGCTAATAAAAAAATAGTATCCTTGTGGCGTTCGTTAGAGGACAGCGCAAAACGGTGTATCGGAACGAGGCGCGAGCAGGTCTACAGAATAGACGATGTTTCAAGTATTATATTCCGATACGAAAGCGGCGCAATGACTATTGAGTTACCGAGCGGCAGGAGGTTGTTCTACCCATCGGCAAGAATGGGAAAACGCACTATTGAAGGCGTTACCGGTTCGTTTGAGGTTGAGGACATCTCGTATATGGGACAAGACCAAACGTCCGGGAAATGGGCTAAGCTAAACACCTACGGCGGTAAGCTAACCGAAAACGTAGTGCAGGCGATAGCCCGCGATTTGCTGGCGAATGCTATTTTTAAGGTATTTGATTTGGGCTTTAATATCGTTCTGCATGTGCATGATGAGATTGCCGCCGAGATACCGAAGGACGGAAACGAAGAAAAGACGCTGCAAATAATGAGTGATGCCATGTGCAATGCCCCGAATTGGGCAAAAGGCATTCCCTTAAGAGCGGCAGGATATATTACTGGGTATTACAAGAAAGATTAAATTATGGAACTGAGAAAGATGACTTTTAAAATTGCTACAGCGAGCAGCGCGAAGTCTACTTCATGGAAAAACCGTTCCTACTCGTGGGACGAGTTAACCGGGAAGCTGGCGAAGGCGACCGTTACGGACGAGACGTACCGCGAATTCATAAGCGCGAGCAAAGCCGAGCAGGGTACAATTAAAGATGTAGGCGCATTCATGGGCGGCGAGTTGTTCGGTAGCCGCAGAAGCAAAAACAATGTCGGGGAACGTTCCATTCTGGCGCTTGACATTGACTACGGGGGGAAGAACTTTTCCGAAATGTTCTACTCTGTTATTGATTGTGCGTGTATCATTCACGGAACGCACAAGCATAACCCGAAGGCGAATACGTTCCGTTACCGTGTTATCATTCCGTTGTCTGAACCGGTGGACGGGGAGCAATACGAAGCCATAGCCCGAAAGGTCGCGGAGTTGACGGGTATCGACTTGTACGACAGAACGACGTTTCAACCCGAACGCTGCATGTTCTTTCCGTCGGTTTCCAAAGACGTAGACTATGAGTTTACGGATTACTCGGCATTCAATGAAAACCCTTTGGACGTTCAAAAGTATTTGGGCATGTACGACGATTGGAGTGATACGACCGAATGGGCATACCACAAGGACGAGAAGGGAGAGGCCCGGACGCTGGCCAAAGAGCAGCAAGACCCCACGTTAAAAGAGGGCAATGTAGGTGACTTCTGTAGAGCCTACACGATTAGCGAAGTTATAGCGGAATACCTGTCGGACGTGTATGAACCTACCGAGCAGGAGGATAGATGGACCTATACGGGCGGTTCTACTTCGGGCGGTATGATTACCTTTAATGATATGTTCGCTTATTCATTCCATAACAATGACCCGATACAGGGCAACCACGTGTTTAATGCCTACGACCTTGTGCGTGTACACAAATTCGGTAAGTTGGATAAGGGCGCGGATAGAAAGAACTCTACCGAGGCTATGAACGAACTTGTGAACAAGGATGCAAAGGTGGCAGCGGCGCGCGCCCGTATGCTGGCAGTTAAGGCCGGTGAAACCATGGACGGTTTCGACGATGTTATAGAATTAGAGGAAGCAACGGACGCCGATGTAGCAACAACGTACGAAGACGCTATGGCGAAACTGGAAACCGACAGGCGCGGCGCTTATTTACCGTCGGCAAAGAATTTAGGGCTGATAATGAAGTATGACCCGAATCTGAAGGGGCTTATCGCGCGAGACCTGTTTAAAGAACGCCGGGTCGTTACACGCATACCTCTATGGCGCGCAAGGGATAGCTCTTTGGACTTCCAGGACGTGGACTACTCGGGCGTACGTAAACACATTGAAGACGTTTATGGCATATCGAACAGTGCAAAGATTGACGATGCTATAGCGCTATCTGCGGAAATGAACTCGTTCCACCCCGTGCAGGAATACCTGACCAAATTAAAGTGGGACGGTATCGAAAGAGTTGATAAGGCGCTTATCCATATCATGGGGGCGGAAGATAACATATACACCCGTGAAGCATTCCGTATCATGATGGTAGGCGCGGTTAAGCGTATCTTTCAAAAGGGCTGCAAGTTCGACAGTATGTTAGTGTTGCAGTCCGAGCAGGGTGCAGGGAAGAGTACATTCATCCGAAAGCTCGGCAAACAGTGGTTCTCCGATAGTCTTTCAAGTATGGACGGTAAGGGCGCGTTTGAACAATTGCAAGGTAATTGGATATTGGAGGTTGCGGAGTTGTCGGCAATGAGACGTTCGGAGGTTGAAGGCGTGAAAAATTTCATCTCCAAAACGGAGGACAGCTTTAGACCTGCATACGGACGTGTTACCAAGAACTTTCCCCGGCAGTGTATCTTTATAGGTACGACCAACCGGGACGAATTCATTAAGGACGATACGGGCGGCAGACGGTTTTTGCCGGTTAAGGTTAAGGCGAACGCCAATACGCACCTAATCTTTGAGAAGGGCTTTGACGATTACGTAGACCAGCTTTGGGCGGAAGCCGTACAAATGTATTTCCGCAAAGTAAGTACGCTGTTATCCCGTGAAGCCGAGGAAATCGCCGAGAAAGGACGGGAAGAACATTTCGAGGCAGACCCCCGTACCGCATCAGTAGAAGCGTATTTGGGTATGCTCGTACCGGCAGATTGGAGACGAATGTTTGTGAACGAAAGGCGCATGTACTTTAGGGGGTACGACGCATCAAAGATAGACCCGGAAGATTTTACACTGGAAAAGATGGACTTCGTATCTACTATGCAAATAGCTACGGATGTGTTCGAGATGGAAGTAGGGCGCGTAACAACTAAGGAGAGCCGCGAGATAGCAGCTATTATGTCTAAAGTACAAGGGTGGCAACGCGCAGCGAATGGAAAAACCGTCGCAGGTATCGGACGCGTACGAGGGTTTGAGCGTATCGTTAACGGGTGATAACAGAGGGGGTGTAAAAGCCCCCAAATGTTAACCAACTGTTAACAGAATAATTAAATGAAATCTATTTCTTAAATGGCATTAATGAAATATACAACCTGTCAGTATTTGCCGTATGTTTGTAATGTCGAAAGGAAATAATAACAATTTAAAAACAAAAGATTATGAAGAAGTTAGTAGTATTAGCAGTGTTAATTCTTACAAGTGTATCAATGTTTTCACAGATTACAAGTCAGGGTAAGCCCGATGTGTTAAGGTCCTTCCGCATGGGCGTTTGCAAATTGGTTGATACCAATGGGGAAATAACCATTGAGGCGATAACGCGTGAGTCCGAAAGGTATATAATGAAAGTCCGTCTGGGCACACCCGAGGAAGCTGCGGCAACGCTTGCAAGCCTTGCAGAATACAAGCCCGGTAAGGGCGAGACGGTCAGCCTAAACAACCCGAGCAACAACGAGGCGTATTTTCAAAAGCTTACCGGCTCCTGGATAATCACGGAGAAGTTAACGGAGATTTTCAGTATAGCCGTAAGCCGCGGAGAGCTTAAAAAAATGGTTGAAGCGTTGGACAGTTAAAGAAGTGTTTTTGCTATTACGGTATATGCAATTTCAAAAAGAAAAATTATGAAAAGCGGAAATTTTATTGAACTTACGTTCATAGTTAAGGGCGGGCTGCAGGTAGAGTTTATTAACGTTGAGCACGTATCGCGTATTATATACGTAGATGGTAAACCGTTTGTTGGTATGCTGGGACAGACATACACGCGCCAACTTACAGAAACGAGCATGCAAGAACTGACAGAGTGTATTAACTTAGAAAACAATTAAAATGATTACTGTCTTAAAAGTTATCGCAGTAAACGCAGGGGAACGTACCTCTCATTATCCGACCGCCGGAGACGGGGTGTTTCCAACCGTGGAGAAGGCACGGGAGTTTTACAAAAATGAGTTCAAAACAGATAAAATAATATTGTGTTATGTCAACGAGTGAAAACGTACAGAGTTACAGCGCGGGAAAATCCGATTATGCAAAGCATTCTATCCGGCCATGGGACATTTGGAAAGAATATAACCTCAACCCCTGGGACGCGGATATAGTGAAACGCGTGCTGCGTACCGGAGAAGGCGAGGCGCGGACGCTCGATTATGAAAAGATTATCCATATATGCAAATATCGCATTGCGGAGCTCTCTGAGGAAGTTTTAAAGGAAAACAAGGCAGTTGCAGAGCTTCCTGAGGAAGTTTTAAAGGAAAACAAGGCAGTTGCACCGGTCGGGGCAGAAAAGCCCGTAGAGGACGAGGAAAGCGACGATACAACGGTATTTTGCCTGGACGAGACAATGAAGCCTGCAACGTTCTATACTGAGGGAACAAAGTGGAACGGTAAGTATGTCGGTTACTCTGTGTTCATGGCCGGTAACGACCCCTATATGTACTTGGGTGTCGACGCAGAGGGAAACCACTCATACGCAGACCTTTCGAAGTCAGAGCGATGGTCCTACACCCTGGAAACGCACCTGCCGCCAAAAACGTTCAAACTGAAGTATACCGACCTTTTCGGCAATCACAGAAGTTCACTGAAGATAGGGCACACCGGTACGAACTACGAGAAGTACGACTATATAATATCGTGCGACGGGTATTTGCTCCGCTACTTCGGTATGGAAGGGGACATGTTTTACTATCGCAATATGTCGGCAAGGGGCGCGGACGGTACATACCCCGAGTTCTTAAGCAATGTTAAGTTAGAAAACAGGGCAATTCAATTCACATTATGACAAGCAGGCAAGAATATGCGTACGGTATCGGAGACGGGACAGTACATAACGGAGAGGTTTTAAAGTATAGGGGCCGTTATAACGGGCACCTCTACACAACTGCAGCAGACCACGAAGCCGGGGGAATTCTCCGGAACAGCGGTATTTGAAAACGAATTGGGAAATGAAGGAAATAATAAGTGAAAAAGATTTGGAGCGTACATTCTCCAAAAAGCTTAATCAAACAAAAAAGGTGTGGGTAATAAAACTGTTATCCACCTTTGTAAAAGGTTTGCCTGACAGAATTATACTTTGCCGAGGCGGGTATGTAGGCTTCGCCGAGATAAAGACCACGGGTAAGAAACCAACTAAGATACAATTACTGATACACAGCAAATTGGAAGCGTTAGGTTTTAAAGTATTTGTTATCGATGATTTGGAAAGCCGGGACGCGGCGATAAGTTTCTTCTTAAGAAATGCCAAGGAAACAGACAACGTACCGGGAAAAGGGCTGTCTTTGTAGTATCAAATTAAAAAAAAAAAAAAAAAAAAAAACAGAAATCGCGAAGAAGAGAAGTTTAAAAGAAGAAATTGAATACCGTTCAGGTATGTACTTCGGTATAAAGTCGGGCGCGCTGTATGTCCGTGACGGTAAGTCCGGCAACACCGAGGAAATTCTGAAGCAGTTGCAACACGATATTATCGCGGACATTAATTTCCTGTCGCGTAAAACACCGGGGTACGTATAGGACGAACAGGATTTCAAAAGCATTTGCGTATTCCATAAAACAAAATTAATGAAGTAACAAAGCTATGGTAAGCTATATAGATTTAAAGTTAAAGTGTATTGCAGGGCACACCGAAATAGTAATCAACGGGCAGCGCATCAAGTGCGCCGCCGATTACGACAGAGTAACGGGACACATAGCCCCGGCAGTTCTCTACGAGTTAGGCGCCCAGTTATCAACGATAAAAGCAATGTTATGCTGGAAAGAAAGCAATTGCATGAATACCAGGTAAAAGGGGTGCAGCATATTATCGACAATGAGTTTTGCGCGCTGTTCCTTGATATGGGTCTGGGTAAAACAGTAACGGCCCTGACCGCCGTCAAAGACCTTTTGGATAATTGCATAATATCCAATTGCCTGGTAATTGCCCCGAAGAAGGTAACACAGGTTACCTGGAGCGACGAGATTAAAGCATGGGCGCACCTTAAGGACCTGACCATATCGGTTATAGACGGTACCGTAAAGCAGCGCAGGGAAGCCTGCCGAAAGCAGGCGGACATCTACGCGGTTAGCCGGGACAATATTGTTTGGCTCGTAATGGAGTACGGGGGCATTAAACTCCCGTACGATATGGTTGTTATCGACGAATTGAGCAGCTTTAAGAACCACGCCTCAAAGCGTTTTAAAGCCCTTAAAAAGGTTCGTAAGTTTATCCCCCGTGTAGTAGGCCTGACGGGTACGCCCTCGCCTAACGGGCTTATAGACCTGTTCGCTCAAATGTATTTGATAGACCGGGGCCAACGGCTCGGCAAATCAATCACGGCGTACAGAGACAGGTTTTTCCTGCCCGACAAGCGGAACGGTGACGTAGTGTACAGTTATGCACTGAAAAGCCCGCAGGAGGAAACAGAGAAACAGATAAGCGACCTGATAAGTGATATAACCGTATCGATGACCGCCGAGGACTATTTGAAGATGCCCGACAGAATTAACATATACGACCGCGTTGAGCTGTCCCCTAAAGTGCTGGCAAAGTATAAGGAGTTCGAGAAGGAACAGGTATCGGAACTTATCAGCTCGGACGAACCGATAAGTGCAGCGAGTGCTGCTGCCCTGTCCAATAAGCTGCAGCAATTCGCTAACGGTGCGATATACGATGCCGACGGAAAGGTTATCGAACTGCACGACGAGAAGTTGGAAAAACTCGAGGAGCTTGTAGAGGCTGCAAACGGTTCGCCCGTACTGGTTGCCTACTCATACAGGCATGACCTCGACCGTATAATGCGGAAACTGAAGGCGTACGGGCCCGTTAAACTGGAGAAGCCCGAGCAGGTAGCCGACTGGAACGCAGGGAATATTAAAGTGCTTGTAACGCACCCCGCGAGCGCAGGACACGGGCTTAACCTGCAAAAAGGCGGGCATACGCTTATATGGTTCGGCAACACATGGAGCCTGGAACTGTACATGCAGTTCAACGCCCGGTTGTACCGTCAGGGGCAAACGTATCCCGTAACCGTTCATCACATTTTAACCACGGGAACGGTGGACGAGAAGATAATAAAGGCCCTGGACGGCAAGAAACGGACGCAGGACGGGCTTATGCAGAGTATTAAGGAACTTATGGAATTTTACGGTAAGAAATGAAAAGGGAATTAACGCACGGTTCGCCGTTTGGCGGAGCAGAGGGATTCGGTTCGGGCGCTGCACCCGCAGGCATAAAAACCGAATGGAGCTGTGAATTTGAAAAATACCGGACAGAAGTAATTAAAAAAAAAATTTTGGAGGCGGACACACAGTATACGGAGATATCGGAACGCTTGAAAACCTGCCGTTTGTTAACGTCATCAGCGGCGGATTTCCCCTTGCCAGGACCTCAGCGTTGCCGGAAAAGGCGCAGGAATTAAGGGCAGCAGGTCCGGACTATGGGGACGGATGCACCGTGATGCAGACCGCCGCGGACAGCATACAGCGTAATTTCAAGTTACGGCAATCAGAGTACGGGCTGTCGCTGAAGGACAGTTTATTACTTAAATGACGTTAACGAAAGGACCGGCGTAACGGGAAAAGCGTTATATTTGTATCAACGGTTTAACAGATTGGAAGATTATGGAAAATTATTCAAAGGCAGCCGGCGGGATGTACTCACGGTTTAAGCCAGGAGAAGCCCATCCGGCGGAAAAGTACATAGGGCGATTAGTCCGGTGCAGCAGGGGCAAAGTTTTGGAAGTGGTAGGGTACACCGAATACTGGGACGGTTCGTACAGTCTGATAGCAGACGCGACTTTGTTTGGCGGCTGGCGTGACTTAGGTGTAGGCGATGTAGTATTTAAAGATTGCGAAAGTTATTGGTATGTCGGTATTAACGGTTTAATAGGTTAAAGGACCGTGATTAGAAACAGAGATTTTGCGATGCTGTACGCAGGTCGGACCGTATTCAACAGGAGCAGTGAGTTTACGGGTGTGGTAGTCGGTTGGAACGATATGCACGGTGTGATATTGGGTGCAGACCACGAGGACGGCCGGCAGACCTGGGGAGCTGACGAC
>ERZ779758.263-NODE-263-length-19206-cov-4.01431_pt1 | contig 19206 bp, 20 predicted proteins | sample MGYA00511256_ERZ779758 | MGnify/ENA primary metagenome ERZ779758 (study PRJEB29588, sample SAMEA2162460) | human gut metagenome | biome: human gut; feature: human-associated habitat; material: faeces | place: Denmark | collected 2008/2010 ... | reverse complement strand
CATCTGCCGCCGGTTTTAGCAGGAAACGGTTGCCTCCACCGTTTAAATCCGCATAAAATACTCTGTCCAAAAACGAGGTGATACTTCCACCTGCGCCGCCCCAGTGTACCGGACTGCCGAACACAAAGCCGTCATAATCTCCCGCAATGTCAAGAAATTCATTTACGGTATCATCAAAAACACATTTATTATTTTTTGAACATGAATAACATGCTATACAGCCTGAAAGCGGCTTCTTTCCAATCCAGAAAAGATCTGTATCAATTCCATTTTCATTTAATGCCTCTGACACTTCGCATAATGCTGTGTAAGTGCAGCCCTCTTTGTGCGGACTTCCGTTTGTCAATAATACTTTCATAATAAAATCTCCCTTTTCTACTTAGTGACTATTCACTTATATCTCATTTCATAAACAGTCTGTAGACTCATTTCAGTTTCACTTTGCACTGAAAGCCTGCTGCTGATTTTATTATAACAAAACGGGACTCTTTCAGAAGTCCCGTTTTGTTATGCACTGTAAACCATCACGTTATAAGTGCCTGTCCTATATGTAAAATATTTATTTCGATTTTTTTAACTGCTCTAACGCTCTGATAAGTCTTTTTACTTTTTCCGAAGGTTCCGATGCATACAAAAGCCCAAACGGAATGCTGTAATTCCATTCCACCGGAATAATTTTCATCAGCGGATGCACACTTTCCCAGCTTGATATAGCAAGCAAAATATCGTTACTGTTCTCACACCGGTTAAAAATCTCAACACTGTAGAAATCAAAATCAACTGTATGAATTTCCGGATGGTGTTCCCTTATCTCATCACGCATTGTATCAACATTCTGGCTCCACCCGCGATGCATCAGAAGCAGATTTTCACCATATAAATCAGTGATCTCCAATTTTTCCTTATATGCCAGCCGGTGATGAAGTGATACCGCACAGCAGAAAGGTTCCCTTGAAATTTCGAATCCCTGGCATTTTCTTAAACTTAACAGCGTCTCGTCAAAAATCCCGGCAACCACATCAATGTTCTGCCCTAAATTGCCAAGAATCTCTCTTGCATTCTCCGGGGTATTCTCAAACGTAACAATCTGAAATTTGATATCTGAATACATTTTCTGAATCTTTGGCCATAGCTCCACAAACACCTGTGGCGGTGTCATCGGTGAAACACCCACCCGTATCACTTCTTTGTTCTCTTTCATTGCATTTTGTGCTCTTGCAACCGAATCTTTACTATACTGGATGATATACTTTGTATCTTTATATAAGGATTTTCCAGCTTCGGTCACAATAAGCCCACGGTGTGTTCTGTCAAACAACTGGAGATTCAAGCTGCTCTCAAGCGAATTAATCTGCTTGATCACCGCTGGTGCCGTAATATACATTTTCTCAGCCGCTTTGCTGAAACTCCCTGCCTCTACTACGCACAAGAATGTTTCGAGCTGAGGATTATACATCATAGACTGTCACTCCTTTCCTGCGAGAATAGCCATCCCATAATTTCTTCATCATAAGCAAAGAAGCCTCCGCCTCCATGCTCGTTTGGTGCATTCCGCCCTGTAAAATAACTGTGCTCTTTCACATCTAACACAAGCAGTTTATCAATTTCTTGCTCTGTCAATCCCTGTTTTTCATATAAATCATGCAATGTCTGGTAAGCCTGTATTGTCGGTTCCGATCCGTAATACTCATCGTTTCCCCCCCACCGGAATAGCCACTTGCATACACTTTCTCCTGATCAATATTATAATGTTCCAGAAAGTATTCTACAAGAGCAATCGTCTGATCTGCCGAAGTTTCTCCCCAGTCATTTAACTGTGGTGCCACAATGATCATCTCACTGTTATATTTCTGTGCTTCAAATCCAAAATCTTCTGACCTGATATTGGCTGCAACTCCCTGAAAATAAAGTCCTTCATATCCCGGCAATGTAAAATACAGTGCATATGCCTTTGTTCCATCATAGCTTTCCGGGATATAGACATTGTAATGGATATCTCCTTCCTTTTCTGACTGGAGCACATTGTCGATCACAAAGCCGCGGTATTCTTCGGTTCCCTCCGTGACAGATTCTGTCTGGCTTTCTTCTGGATCGGTATCCGCTGTTTCTGTTTCCTCTTCTGATGTAATACCGGTATATGTCTCCCCTGTTTCTTTTGTATTTTCTTTCAATTTTGTCTGACTTTCGGTCTGACCTGTATTGCTATTTTTATTTCTTTGGAACCAATATCCAATTGAAAATCCAAATAATATCATCAGTACGACTGCAATCCAAAACCATTTTTTCTTCATGATACTTCATCTCTTTCTATCCTGCTGCTTATTTTAATTTTGCACCATCTTTTATTTAAACGATTCCTGATAATCCTTGAATGCTGCCGGTGTTGAAATAGAAAAATCAAAACTCATTTGTTATTCCTCCTGTTATCAACTTTATAGCATAATGAAAATACGGTGCAGACAGCCTGCCTGCACCATATTTTCATATACATTTCATTCTATTTACCAGTTTTTCTTTTCCCTGGAGCTGTCATGGTTCTTTTTTCTTTCCTCAACCATGTTTACAAACCATTCTACCATCTTCGGATCCTGATGTGAGAAGAAGGAACTCTGTGCCTTATCCAGTTTGGCAATCTCTGCCATGTCTTCATCTGAAATAGAAAAATCAAATACGTTGAAGTTCTCTTCCATACGTTCGATATGGGTAGATTTTGGAATTACTACAACACCTCTCTGGATATGCCAGCGCAACATGATCTGTGCCGGTGTTTTTCCGTATTTTTCTGCAATTCCTGTGATCACAGGATTATCAAATGTGCCTCCTCTTCCTTCTCCGAACGGTGCCCATGCCTCCATCTGGATTCCATATTTATCTGCCCATTCTTTCAATTCTCTCTGCTGATTGAAAATATGAGTCTCTACCTGATTTACCATAGGCTTAATTCTGTTGAAGGATGCAAAATCTACCATTCGGTCTACATAGAAGTTTGAAATTCCGATCGCACGGATTTTTCCTTCCTCGTACATCTCTTCCAGTGCACGGTAAGCTCCATATGCGTCTGCAAACGGCTGATGAAGAAGTACCAGATCCAGATAATCTGTCTTTAATTTTCTCATGGATTCTTCTACTGATTTTCTTGCATTCTCATAACCGTAGTGTTCTACCCATACTTTTGTTGTAAGGAAAATTTCTTCTCTCGGAATACCTGATTTTGCGATCGCATTTCCGACTTCCTCTTCGTTAAAATAACTCTGTGCAGTATCAATTGCTCTGTATCCTACTTTTAAAGCATCCAGTACGCATTTTTCACATTCTTCTTTCGTGACCTGATATACGCCATATCCAAGGATTGGCATCTTTACTCCATTGCTTAATGTAACATGCTCCATCTTTCTTTCCTCCTGACTGTTTATTTACAATTTCTTTGTTCTGATTATCATTATAAATAGTATCATTTGCTTTTAGAAGTCTCTGTTTGTTTTGCAGTTTAAACCATTGGGTTATTATTCATTTGCGAATACATCTGTTAAAAAATTATCAAACGCATCAAACCAGTTTTCCGTATATCCAAGCCCATGCGGTCTTCCTTCCAGTTCCAGCCGTTCCACTCTTACTCCCGCAGCTTCCACTGCATCTCTCCTTCTTACTTCTTCTTTATTTTGTACTCTAATGTAAGTATAAGAAAAAGAGACCTCTAAAAGAAGTCTCTTTTGGTTTGCCAGTCTAAACCTAAAGGTTATGATTTATTTTGCAAGTCCAAGTTCTTCCACCCATGCCTGCACATCGGAAGCTGATGCATTTGAGCGGAATCTCTGTCCATCCTGCCAGTCGCCTGTACCTGCCATCTCTTCTAACAGGTTACCACTGTCGCCAATTCCTGACGAAGCTGATGTACAGAATGGGATAACTGTTTTTCCAGTGAAATCATTGTCTTTCACAAAGTTGTCAAGTGGCCATGCTGCAATTCCCCACCAGATTGGATATCCGATCAATACAGTATCATAAGAATCCCAGTCCGGTACCTCTGTCGTAGTAAGTTCGACGTCACGAAGACTTTCATCATCGTGTTCTCTTGATACACGGCTGTCATTATTCGTCCAGTTTAAATCCTCATCCGTATAAGGTTCTGTCGGAACAACTTCAAAAATATCTGCGCCTGCGGCATCTGCGATTGCTTCCGCTACGTCTCTCGTTCTTCCTGAAGCAGAATAATAAACAACGAGTGTCTTTCCACCTTCTGAAGCTGTTTCTTCTGTTCCCTGTGTTCCGCTCTCTGTCGTTTCCACACTTTCCGTCTCTGCCACTGTATTGTCTGTCTCTGATGCCTCACTCTGTGATGTCTGTGTAGTACTTGTACTGGAAGTGCTTCCACCACCTGCACTTGATGTATTATTCGCAGAACCACATCCTGCAAGCAGTCCAACTGCCGTCACACCTGCCAAAACTACTGAAATATATTTTTTCGTTCTCATGTTATGTTTCCTCCTGTTATTTTCTTAACACAGTAAAAGTAAGTTTCTGATCTTTATCCTCATCCACTTCCTTTTTATAAATAACATCCTGTTCTTTTGGAAGTCTCCATTTGTTATGCAGTTTAAACCATGAGGTTATCTTATTCTCCAACAGAATAATCCTCCAACAGCTTCATCAGCTCCCTGTCATGTCCGTATACCAAAGTGGACATTTCATCTAAGATCATAGTTGCACCCTTCTCGTTGTCATAAGTTTCCCACTCTGGCATTCCGTCTGCGGATGGTACTCCGGTTTTGGCAAAGTTAACCCATGCCTGGCTGATCTGGTCTGCAAATTTCTGTGCTGCCTGATCATTTTGTATGTGATCGAATACATAGGAAATTTCTGCGCCATGATAAACACCGGTTCCATCGTTTGAACCATTTTCATAGGTAAACACATACGCATATATATTCGAACCACCCTGCATTGCCTTATGTGACATAATCTTAAGCATTGGAATACGAATCAAAGTATCCACTTTGTCAGCATTCCCCGGATTCTTGTCTGGATACGCACTCTCATAGGCAGCTACTTCGTCCTCTGTTAGTGTACCCTGATCCCCACCCATCATTGTTGTCCATTCATTTAAATTACTTCCAATCAGAAGATCAATATTCTTTCCATTTTCTGCAAAGCCATCTTCTGTCACCGGATTTTCCGGCATATAATCGCCGTCAATGACCGGTCCCCATTCCATCGCATATCCATCCGATAAAGGTGCCGGTATCTGGTATTCTGCCGCTGTCTCCTGCATTGCTTCCTGTGACGCACTTTCTAACTTACTGATATCCACATTCTGGATATTCTCAATATGGTCTGCTGTGATTCCAAGCTTGTCCAAAATGCGCTCCGTAAGGCTCTGGCTCGCCTCTTCACTTGTGAATGTAACACCCATTGTCTCAGTCGCACCACTCTGTACGATACCTCTCTCAAACAGTCCTTTGGCATTTGGAGTTGTCATAAGCGCAAGCACTTTTGCACCTCCGCCAGACTGTCCAAATACTGTCACGTTCGAAGGATCACCACCGAACTGCTCAATATTTTCCTGGATCCATTTCAATGCCTTTACAATATCATCAAGTCCTGCATTGGCAGAATACTGATACTTTTCTCCATATGCGGATAAGTCTAAAAAGCCGGAAGCACCAAGTCTGTGATTGACGGATACAACCACCACATCACCGCTTTTACTTAAATCTTTTCCGTTATACTGTTCTGAATTTGCTGTTCCGGTCGAAAATCCACCACCGTGCAGCCATACCATAACTGCTCTTTTCTCTCCGTCTCCAATGCCCGGTGTCCAGATATTCAGATTCTGACAATTATTGTCTGTTCCTTCCTGATCTCCGGCTGACATTCCAAGCATACCGCTCTGCGGTGACATCGCGCCAACTTTTGTAGCCTCAAAAACACCATCCCACGGTTCCACTTCTTCTGCTAAAGTAAAACGTTCTTTTGCAACTGCATAAGGAATACCGAGATACTGGTACACACCATCTTCAAGGCTGCCCATAATCTCTCCCTTGTCTGTTTCTACAATTGTCTCGTCTGTTCCTTTTGCTGCTTCAATATCCGGCTGGCTGAACATATTCCGGATGATAAAATACGCTGCGATAAGAAGAATCACCAGAACGATCACAATTCCAATCACAATTTTTTTCCAGAGTTTCATTTTTTTCTTTTCTTTTTTCTCACTCATTGTTTTTCCCTCCTTTATTTATTCCAGAAAAAACGTAACCCATTATAGGTATATTCATCACAGGCGGTTCCGTTATGCTCATATCCTTCCCGCTCTAAGAAAGACATATTTCCGTCCGCATCATGCCCCTGTTGTTTTACCAGCTCTGCCATATACTGTCCATCCACCATGGCTCAGATAAAACACATTGTATTTTTCGTTTTCATCGTAACCGTATGGCAAATATACACACACCTCTTTTGTCAGTTTCTGTGAATGATCTTCATAGGAAAATGATTCCCATGTTTCATAAGTCAGTTTTTCCAATGTTCCCGGATGATCTTCCGGTTCCTTATACTCTTCTGGAATATATTCCAGTTCGTCCGGTACTGTACCGCTCAAAGTTTCTGTTTTTATTTCTTCTGTTGCCCCACATGCCGACACAAACAATAGCATTCCACCCAAAACCATTGTAACGATCCTTTTTTCACTATCTTTTTTCCTTTTCGCTGTCATAATACACAGAGGTAGTTACCATTCAGCAACTCCCCCTGCTATTGAAATATTTTTTGGAATTTTTAACTAATCAAGATTCTTTCCCAGCTTTTCTGCCTCTGCCTTGCCGGTTGCCATGCCTTTGTACTTCATGCCATACAGTCCGGCAAACCGTTTCATCGTGTATTCACCGGCCTCTAACATCCATTTTTCCGGTGCAGCTCCCTGAAAAAGAAAATACATATCTTTTCCTGCAAGTTCGCTTTCACTTACCAGACCATAGAAACGATCCAGCACATTGCGGACAGCTCCACAGATATTGTGCCAGTATAACGGTGAACCGATCACGATCACATCTGCCTCTTTCATTTTTGCGATCACAGTGCCAAGCTGATCTTCCTCAAAATTCTGTCCGTAACTGTAGATTTTATAATCTGTCAGATTTAATGTTTCATATTCCCTGCCGTTTAACAATACATCTGCAAGGGCTTTCGTATTTCCATTCTTATTTGGACTTCCATTGATAAATAATATCTTCATTACTTCTCCTTTTTCACTCTACATTTTTCTCAATCCAGTTTTCAATATGATCTGCAATTACATCATTATTCAAATCCTGAAACATAAAATGATCATTACCTGTAATTCCTTCTTTCGGCAGATCAACAACCGTGCAGTTTCCACCTTCTGCTGTATACGCATCTGCGAAATCATAACATGCCTGACGCATCATCTGCCACATTCCGGTTGCCTGAAGTGTCTCATCTCCATTATCAATATAATCGCCAAAATACATAGTAATCGGTATATTTTTTTCTGCAACCGCCTTAAAATCATCTGTATCTGCCGCTGGCGCACCACCTGGTTCAATTGCAATGATAGCCGCAATATGTTCTGTATAATTGGCTGCCGACCAGCCTGGACCTCCACCCTGGGAATGTGTTACCAGAATTGAATTTTTTCCAGTTCTTTCATAAACTTCATCAATTGTTGCTGCTACAGCCTTAGCAACCGTTTCATTATCAAAATCTCCACCCATATCAGACGTCATTCCGGTGTCAGGTGTCATCTGGCGGAAAAACTGATCAATAGAATTTTCATCATTTGGAAACTGGGAGCCTTCGTTTACTACAGATTGTCCATTCTCCCAACGTCCGATACGAAATTGCGTATACCAACGCTGATCCAGTGTTTTTGTGCTGATATCTCCACTCACGGAGGTTGCTCCTGCTTCTCCACGATGTGGTTCATCTATCAAAAATACACTGTGTCCTTTTCTGAGAAACATATCAGACCAGCCTTCCCTTCCATCCGGTGTTGTCATCCATCCCATTCTTGACTGACCATATCCATGCAAAAATACCATAGGCAGACCTGTTTCCTCTTCCGGTATCTGATATAACACATTTGCATGATCTACATGGGCTGTCTGCCCTGCACCTGTTTCTTCCCATTGATTTTCCGGGTCAAATTCACCGTCTGATACTATCGTAGTTCCGCCTGCTGAAAATATCCCCTGCTCTGCAATAACTAATGCACCTGATGTTTCACTGCTCACAGCTTCGGTTTCCTCTACCTGTTCAGAAACAGTATTTTCCGCCCGTGTATCTGCCTGCGTATTACTGCCACATCCTGCAAACAGCATTACCGTCATAGCACCGGTAAGAACTGCTGATAAAAATCTTTTTTGTTTCATTGTTTCACCTTTTCCTTTATTTTTTATTCCTGTGTATCAACCGGAGGAACCATTTCTGCATATTTTTTTAAAAGCTCCGACGTACTTGTATAATAACGCTTGTTTCTGTCAAGTGCGGCAATCTCTGCCATCTCTTCATCATCAAGTGTAAAATCAAATACATCGAAGTTATCTTTAATATGTTCTGGATTTTTAGAACCAGGAATTACAATATTTCCTGCCTGAATATGCCAGCGCAGAATAATCTGTGCGGAAGATTTTTTATATTTTTCACCAAGTTTTGCAAACACCGGTTCATTTAAAAGTCCTGCGTCTCCATGTCCTAATGGATACCATGCCTGAATGAACATGCCCTGCTCTTTTAAAAATTCTTTCATGTCATTTTCCTGATAATACGGATGGACTTCCGTCTGAAGTACTGCCGGTTTCACCTCACAGATGGAAAGGATTTCTTCTATCTGTTCTTTATTGAAATTGGAAAGTCCGATTGCTTTTACCTCTCCTTCTTTGTAGGCTTTTTCCATAAGTTTATAGCCTGCGATATAGTTTCCTGCTGGCTGATGGATGAGAAGCAGATCAATATAATCTGTATCCAGTCTTTTCAGTGTTTTTTCCACTGCATTTTCATGCTCATAAAAGGACGTCCACAATTTTGTTTCCAGAAAAATTTCTTTCCGGTCAAGCCCTGATTTTTTCATCGCACGTCCAACTGCTTTTTCATTCATGTAAGCATTTGCGGTATCTACCAGACGGTATCCATCTTTTAAAGCACTAAGAACTGCTGCCTCCGCGTCCTTCGGTGATAAAAGGAATGTTCCGATTCCTGCCATTGGTATTTTAACTCCATTATTTAATACTGCGTATTCCATTCTTACTTCCTCCATATCTGTTATTTTTCTACCTTCGAACCACCAAAAACCTGTGACATTGGGATATTATCTAGCATTTCATCAATTTCTTTTATCTCATCTTCTGTCAGTCTGACTTCTGCTGCCTGCATATTCTCCATGAGACGTTCCACTTTTCTTGTACCCGGGATTGGCACAATATATGGTTTCTTTGCAAGCATCCATGCCAGTGAAATCTGTGCCGGTGTCGCATGTTTTTCTTCTGCCACGATTCTCATCCATTCTGTCAGTTTCTCATTCTCTCTGATTCCTTCTTCTGAAAACTGCGGCATGACCTTGCGGTAATCACCTGTTTTTTCAAACTGTGTATTTTGATCATATTTTCCGGTTAAAAAACCATTTGCCAACGGAGAAAACGCTACAAAACCAATGTTTAATTCTTCCAGCACCGGAAATAAGGTCTCATAATCCCGGTACATCATGGAATAACGGTTCTGAATTGCTGTGACCGGACAGATTTTATGTGCCCTTCTTATGATTTCTTCATTTGCTTCTGACAGTCCCCAGTGTGTGATTTTTCCCTGCTCTATCAGCTCCTTCATCGCACCTGCTGTCTCTTCAATTGGAACTTTCTCATCAATACGGTGAATATAATACAAATCCAGATCCTTTCCCAGTATTCTCTTATCCAAATTCCACCTCTTCTTCCACGAACAGGTCCGCGCAAAAATGTGCAGACCTGTTTTTCTGTTGACATTTATCTTGTCTTTAGTATATAAGAAAGAAAAGGAAAGAAGAAGTTTCTCTTCGTTTTGCAGTTTATACCTTTCGGTTAATTCATGATCATAGAATATTCGCAACACATGCATTCTATTGTTTATTCTTTATCCTCGATCGTGATCACCGGCACTTTCTTTTGTTCCCTGCGATATAACAGGATCACTGCTATCTCTGCCAGAACCCAGAGAATTGCCAGAACTGCATCGACCACATAAATCGTCTGTAACCATCCTGGAATTGTTCCCGGAACATAGTTCTCATAAGCACTGCTGTTCACTGTCGTATATAAAATATTTTTTACAGCATTCCGCATTGCAATTACAGAAGTTGCACTTAAATCTGTCATAATTGCTTCATTACCCGCAGTTCCAAGCATCATATCCGTACCGCCTCTCACTGCTCTGTCTGCATCCATGTATCCATAGTTTCCAAAGTAATCAGAGATCACCATACCTTTGAATCCCCATTCACCGCGCAATACGTCCTTCAGCAATGGTGCACAGCTTCCTGCCCACTCAGTTCCAATAAAATTATAAGAGGTCATCACTGCAATTTTTCCATCTGGATAACTTTTTACTGCTTCCTCAAATGGTTTTAAATAAATCTCTCTCATTGCCTGTTCTGTTGTCCATGTAGTAAGAAAAGCATTCCGGTTGATTTCCTGTTCATTTAATGCGAAATGTTTGATAAATGGGTACATGCCGCTTTCCACAGCTCCTTCTACCTCTCCCTTTGCCATTTCCGCACTTAAAAGGCTGTCCTCTGAATAATACTCAAAGTTACGTCCACCGAAAGCACTCCTGTGCATGTTCATAGATGGTGCATACCATCCTGTTACATGATAATCTGAAAATTCTTCGCCCATTGCCTTTGCATATTCCACTGCAAGGTCTGTATTCCATGTCTGGGCAAGAATAATTTGCGAACAATAACCGGTTCCAAATATACCGAGTGTACTTGAATTCACACCTGCCGGTCCATCCGTATCAAGGATTCTTATTTTTCCAACAGAATCTACCGCTGCATTCTGATGACCACCAAACGCGATCAGATTCACCATCTCATCTACTGTAATCTCATCAAGTAATGATTCCCATCGCTCGTCATCATAATCAGCGCCTCTTAAATCGAATACTTCCAATCCATTATCTGCTCCTGTAACCGGCATTTCATCATCCGCATTGTCATATGCTGTCGGATCATAGGTTCCATTTCCATAAATGGTTCCATCCAGTTCAAAATCGGTCGGCGCAGCGGTTGCTTCACTGTAATTTGCAAATCCATTTTCTCTGGAAAGATAAGTCACATTTCCCTCAGCATATTCAAACTTATTGTCTGCAACTTCAACATCTCCATTGTGTTTCTTATTTTCATCATAAACAACCATTTCAGGAACACTATATGTCTTTGTATCTACTACGGTATGACTGTCTGTTCTTAGGCTGATCTCATAATCCCCCTGCTCTAATACGTAGTATCCTGTTCCATATGTATCATAAGATGCCATATCTTCTGTATCGAATGTGAGTGTTACTGTCTCTGACTGACCTGGCTCTAAAAGCCCTGTTTTGTCAAAAGCTGCCAGATTCACACTCGATTTTTCGATTCCACCATTATAATAAGGTGGGTTATAGTATAATTCCACAACATCTTTTCCTGCCGTATCTCCTGTGTTTGTTACAGTGACATCCACACTGATACTGTCATCAGAAACCTGTAATTTTCCCATCGACTGTTCAAAGGTCGTGTAACTTAATCCATAACCAAAAGGATACAATACTGTATCATCATAATTGATCAGTCCTTCCTCTGCTGCAGTCTCATAGAACCTGTATCCCACATAAATTCCTTCTACATAATCTACAAACGATACAATTCCATCTGCTCTTTCCCATGCTTCTTTTGCCGCATCAGAAACATCACTTGTATTGGTATAAGCAAAATGACCAATATTATTAATATATGGTGCACTGTTTAAATCTTTCAGCCATGTATCCGCTGTCTTTCCGGAAGGATTGACTTCTCCGGCAATAATATTTCCCAATGCATTAAATCCTGTCGCACCGGCACCGGCACAAAGCAATACGCTCTTAATCTGGTCATAATCATTTGTCCAGCCAAGCTCCATTGTATTTGCTCCGTTGTATACAACAATGACATTGTCAAACAAACCACATACCATATCCACAAGGTCTTTTTCTGTTTTACTTAATTCCAGATAAGACTGTCCAGCTTCAAAATCATCATATTTTGTGGAATTATTGGTATAAGTTCCTTTCGTGTATTTTGTTCCGATCTCCATTGTAGAACCATCCATGATCGGTCCCATATCTTCTGGAAGGTCGGTTCCCTCACCTCCGGTTCTGGAAAAAACCAGCACTGCTACATCTGAAAATTCTTTTGCCCTGTCAAGTACTTCCTGCGGATAATCGGCAACAGGAATTTCCGGAAGTGTCCAGTCCTGTCCGTTATTGATACTGATAACCGGTCTGTCTGCCCTGTAATTCACATACATATCTGACAATTCACTGTTTGTCTCAAATCCGGCATTTTGAAGTCCCTGTAAAATACCAACAGCTGTTGTAGTATCAACGGTTCCGGAACCCGTCCCTCCATAAATCGGATTCGTTGATGCCCAGCCAAATACATTGATCTTTTGAGATGCAATTGGAAGAAAAGAATCATTATTTTTTGTCATAACCACACCTTCATCCGTTACCGCCTCAATCACCCTTTTTGAATTTTCTTCATGCGACGGATCAAGTGTTCCTTTATCTGCCAATACAACATTTAATGTGTTATACAAGGTTCCTGTCACTGCAATATTTAACGTGATCACAGTAACCAGTAAAAAAGCAAGAACCGATTGCACACGAAACAGACGTCTTTTGCTCCTTTCCATCTTCCTCACGGCTATGATCACAACGATCATTGCAATGAGCACAGCTGCGATTATGATAAGATGTGCTCTCATCATGTTAATAACACTTATGACATCTTCCCATGCCACTTCTACATTTCCCATAAGTCTTTCTCCTTTTCTGATTTATTTTGTTGTACTGACTATAACAAAAAAAGAACCGGAAATGTCCATTTTGGTTTTCCTGGTTCTTTTTTAGGTAAAGTTGGTATTATTTTTCCGGATAAAAAATGATATCTGTCAAAAAACGTTCTTTTTCCGACCGCATAAAAATGGTTCCATGATATCGTTCCACAATATATCGTATACTTTTCACTCCGAAACCATGATAATTTTTATCCTCTTTTGTTGTTTCTGGCAATCCATCAGAAAAAACAATCTCATCTTTGCAATAATTCTCACTGTGGATATGTACTCCATGATTTTGTATCTTTATACTCACACTGATGATCCTTTTTTCTTCGTCCGCTTCTTTTATGACACTTTCAATCGCGTTATCCATCAGATTTCCAAACAGGGCATACACATCGGTTGTATTCATAAAATTCAACAGTTTTCCATCTACCATAGTGCTCAGCTTGATATTATATTCTGTACAAAGAAGGCTTTTCTCTGTCAATACAAGATCTAATGCTTCATTTCCTGTCTGAAAAATATTATCATAGATTGTGAGTGTATTTCTTACATCTTCAATATACTTTTTCTGCTCCTCGCCGTCCTCTATTTTGGGAATTTTGGAAATCCTGTATTTTAAGTCATGACATTTTATATTGATAATATCAATCGTTTCTTTCGACAGTTTCTGTTTTTCCCCCATGTTTTTTATCATTTGCTCCATTGTCTCTTTTTCCCGTAGGATCTGATTCTGTCTTGACATAGAATAAGCCATAAAAATTGCAAGGAAACAGCACGCAATTGCATATAATTTGCAGAATACATTTTGCAGCAGGGCACTTTCTCCCCGAAACATCCTGCTGTCTACTAACACACTGTTCACCACTACAATAAACAGGATCACAAGTGACAGCAGAATCATCCGGATATCCTTGCTCTTATGTTCTGCCTTTCCTTCGTAACGCCGCACGATTGTCCAGTAAATTACAATGGAAACGATCAGATACGGCAGGAGCCGGGTCAGCAGGAATTCCCAGAATACTGAAAATTCAATCCCTGTAAGTTCAACAATGATTGTAACAGCTGCGTATGAAATATGCTGTGTTGCATAACCACAGACACCTGAAAATAATAATTCTTCCCGCTTTTCGTCAAAACACAAATTCATCGTGATAAGACTGTAAACAAACATACAGCTGTAATATATAATTGAAATGAAAGGATTTTCACTCGGAATCCCTGCTAACAGGTAAAAAGTTGTCAGTGCCAGACCAAAGTATAAAACTATCCCAAGTAAAATTCTCCAGAAAAAATATTTTTTCCGTTTTAATCCAAATGTATAAATACTTTCCGTGATCAGAAGCTGTAAGGAAAATCTTATACAGGATATCATGTGCATTCCTGTCATGAAAAATCACCTCCAAGATATCGCATAAAATCTTCTTTGAACTCTTTCTTCCGCTGTCTGCTGATAGGAAGCTGTATCTCATCAATCCATACCGTATCTTTTTCCAGCTTTGAAACACATTTCAAATTTACCAGACACCCATTGATACATTTGGAAAATCCTTCCTGCCTCAACTCCTTTTCCACCTCTAACATCGTTCCTCTTGCCTGTAAGTCTCCCTTTGTAGTATGGAATACAAGATAATTCTTATCTTTTTCTACATAAAGGATCTGAGAAGAACCAATCCTCATCGTTTCTCCATTTCCATGAACCACAACCATTTTTTCTTTATTTAAATTTAAATACCGGAGTGCTTTTTTCAGTTTGTCCGCAAACACATAATAGCTGATCGGCTTTACAATAAAGTCCACTGCATCCACTTCATAACCATGGATTGCATACTGCGCCATATTCGTCACAAAAATAATTTTTATACCAGTATCTTTTTCCCTCAGTTTTCTTGCTGCTGTCATTCCATCCATATGCGGCATTTCTATATCCAGAAATACCACATCCAGATTGCCTTCATACTCTTCTAAAAACTGAAGTCCATCGGAATATTCTTTCACACAGATCTTCGTCTGTTCTTCTTTCTCATACCGGCAAATAAACTGCCTGATCAATTTCTGATGTTCTTTATCATCATCCACTAATCCGATTCGAATCATAATCCATCCCCTTATAAAAAATCACTTTTTTTCAATCACACTACAAGTATAGTATGTAATAAATACAAACAGCCCCATAATCGCAATATAATCCAGAAGAAACCAGATCAGATTTTCTCCAAAATTAAAAAATACAAAATGTGAAATTAAAAACAAATATTCGTGAATCCTTCTTTTCCAGAAAGCATAGATTCCATAACACGCGACCGCGGCTGCAATGCACCGTGGCACCCATATTAGTTTCTTATGATTTTTACCATCTTTTTTCATTGCTTTTCCTGCCATGCCTATCATCATATTCCAATGCATCCCAAGGTGTACCGACATCAGAAGAAATCCCCAGTACGCACAGAGCATATGGACATTTCTCGCCAGATTGGCTGCTCCCTTTATCCTGACAAACTTAAAAACATAATTGGATAAAATGATACCGCTTAACATAGAGCCTGCCATACAGAGCAAAAGAAGTACAACCAGAATTGTCTGCATTCCCCTGCGCATGGTGTATTTTCCTTTCCGCAGATTTCCGGTCCATTTTCTGTTTAAAACATGATGCACCACAAAAAGAAAGAACATCGCCATTCCAAGCCATTCATGCGCTGCATCACCGATCAGCTCGAATGACATGAGAAACAGCAGCGAAATTGTCATAAGCACATCAACTGCTATTTTGATTTTAAATTTTCTGTTCATTGTAATCCTCAATTTTTCCTGTTTTATGTGTTACTGTTCTCTTCCCAGAAACTTACCGCATGGTCGATCCATCCTTCTGCGACCGTTCCATCTCCCAGTCCAAAACCATGGGAAAGTCCCTTAAACACCTCCACTTCGGCATTTGTTCCAGCACTTTCCAACCTCGCAATATAATACTCCACACTGCGGTAAGAAGCAATATTGTCCTTCGTACCAACACACGCATAAGTGGGCGGCTCATTTCCAGTTACCTGTGTCAGTCCCGTGTACTGCATAATGACTGCTGCCGGTGCCGGATACTTCTGTATCATCCGCTTATGGTTCTGATACTGCAGAAAATGTGTTATTTACACTCTGTTCGCTGCATCCTGACAGCAGAAATGAAGCACCTATAAGCAGGAATATCTTTCTTACCTGATCTCCCATCTTCATGAATTTTTTAAATCTCCTTTTTCTGATGCTTTCAATAGGTATTTACAATAATTTATAATTTTGCATCTTCTGACAACATTATTATAGAAAAAACGGAACCTCACAAGAAGTCCCGTTTTGTTATGCAGTATAAACCTGCCGGTTATAAGTATTCATGAAAATGTTATCCAAAAATACAGTGATCTTTCGTTTTCCTACAGACTCTGCAGCAGCCCGTCCAGTCCCTGTTCCTCATAAATGCCCTTATAATAAGCCACTTCCTCTTTGATCACCTGATCAATGACCTGCATACCGAGCAGTTCCACCGGAGCTTTGTCGTCCGTCATAATGTAGTCACCACCGTCATACTGCGTGCTTGTATCCGCAACTGCAATCATCATATTCTGCAGATCTGCATTTGCAAGATTTCCTGCATTATTTTTCAGTGTATCGAGCATATCTTCTTGATTAGATGCAAAAAGTTCCCGGTTTGTAGAGCCTTTCACATCTGCTGTGTAAACGGTTCCAAACACAGAAGCAATCGTGTCCGCGAGATACTGGTTAATGTTTCCCTCGCCACTTCCGCGCATGTTCATATTTACAACCATCACACCATTTTCAGTCAGATGATCTTTTACCATATTGAAAAATTCTACCGACGACATCTGGAAAGGGATTGTGATATCCTGATAAGCATCCACCATAATGACGTCATACTTTTCATCAACCGCCTGCAGATAAGCTCTTCCATCATAGGTTGTGACCGGCACATCCTCCGGCAGAGAAAAATATTTTCTGGAAAGGTCTGTGATCTTCTCATCAATCTCCACTCCTTCGATTGCCATATCGCCAAAATACTTTCTGCACTGTGTCGCATAAGTTCCGGTTCCCATGCCAAGGATCAGTACCTTCATATCAGAGGGTGCTTTGTCCGAAACCATAAGCGGCGCTGCCATCGCGTAATCATAGTACATACCGGTCAGACCGCCCTCTTTCATGTACACAGACTGCACTCCGAAAAGGACATTTGTGGAAAGTACCACACGCTTGTCTGTCTCAGACACCTGCAAATAGTTGTAAATCGATTCCCCTTCGTAGGTCAGGTCATTCTCCCAGAATGCAAAAGAATCTGAATATCCCAATGCATAGCAAAGTGCAAAAATTACGACTGATACAATTACTTTCTTTTTTCCAGTGTGACTCCCAATGAAGTATACAACAGACAAAGCCAGTAAAATTCCTGCAAAAATAAGGAATGTAATGGAAGTTCCGACTGCCGGTATGGAGATAAAAGTTGGCACGAACGTTCCGACCGTCTGTCCGCTGTCATCCAGACTGTCCACCGAATATTTTACGAGGGACGGTGTGACGGTTCCAAGTAAAAATAACGGAAATACGAAGATCACCATACACGCCACAAACGCTGCGACAATCAGGAAATTATTGCTCACCGTAAAAATGAGCAGTGCAGAGATTCCAAGTACAATGTATTTTCCGACAACCGGAATCAGTGCAATCCAGATTGCTGCGATCATGATCCTTCCATACAATTTGTCCGGATTTGGTGACTTGTCCGCACTTTTTCCACCATAAATATTGCCAAGTGCCATCGCAATCATGATCGTTCCAATGATGATTGTCCACACGATCTGTGAAGAGCTGAAATACGGTGCTCCCCTGCCATGACAGACATTCCTGCGAAAAATTCTGTCAGATACAAAAATAGTTTGTTTTTTAAAATTCCTGATTGTCTCATATATCTCCTTCATTCATGCTTATTTTAAATGTTTCCTCAATATCTTTTAACAGTTTCTTTGTATATTCACTGCTCCACACCAGTCAGTCTGACCAGTTTTTCTTTTGTAAAATGATTAAATAATACAATAATCCTACCGACGGCGATCATCGCTATGATGGTTCCGATACCGATTCCATACAGTTTTCCCGAGATAAGACAGATGATCACAGTGAGCGCTACGCATATCATATCCACACAGTTTTTTGTAAAACCAACATTCTTATGAATGCAGTCTGCGATTGCCTGCACAATTCCGTCACCAGGGTTTGGAACGATTCTCATGTTAAGCGACAATGCTGCTCCGATTCCGGTTAAAACCAGCGCAAGTGCTAACACAAACAGGCGGATCACAAATACTGCTGTCGCACTTTTTCCATCTGTGGACACATCCGGGATGTATTTGGAAAAGAGATTTAGAAATCTTGTAAACACAATACTAAGCAGAATTTGTAAGAAATCCATGAGATAAATCAGTTTTGCATCCACTTTCTCTGCATGCTCTAATACAGGATCTTCCATTCTTTTCTGCTGCCTGATTCGGATCGTGTGCAAGATCATCTCACCCAGCACGAAAATGGTATACCAGATCAGTGTCGTATTGCCGAAATTGATCCCGGTGATTTCTGAAACTGAATATGCCACCGAAATGATCGGCGATACACCAAGTCCTGCCTTTGTATTTAATGTAAGTCCCATTGCAAGCACTAATAATCCAAGGATATACACCAATGCCCGGCCATTTCCATCCTGAAATGGATGAATAGGCTCATATTTCGCATGAAATTCCGCTAAAGTATCAATTGTTTTCTCCTGTTTGTGATACCACTGTAAGAGTTTTTCCATTTCTGTTTCCACATCTTTTGGTGCAGTCGTTTTATACATGCCAATCATATTTGGACGTTTTTTATAATCGCCGATTGCATAACCATTTGCCCTATCTTCAAAGACACCTGATTTCAATTCATAGTGCATGTGTTTTATCATATTCTGCGACAATTCTTCTGTCAGAGTGTCCAACATATAATTAAACATCAAAGGATCATGAACAGATCCAGGAAGCCTATATCGTGGACTGCGTCATTCTTTTGCTTTTGTCAAAAGCATACGCAGAATTTGCACATGTGATAGAAGATCAAAGTGGTT
>ERZ779758.254-NODE-254-length-19634-cov-5.73936_pt1 | contig 19634 bp, 11 predicted proteins | sample MGYA00511256_ERZ779758 | MGnify/ENA primary metagenome ERZ779758 (study PRJEB29588, sample SAMEA2162460) | human gut metagenome | biome: human gut; feature: human-associated habitat; material: faeces | place: Denmark | collected 2008/2010 ... | reverse complement strand
CCCCCTCCCGCCTCTTCTCCCAGGCGGGCGGCGAGGGCTGGGTTGATATTTCTTTGTTTATTATAGGCTTCGAGCAGAGCAAAGGTCACGTCTCCCGTCTGCAAGGTTTGCTGGGACAAGTCTCCTGCATCGTGCCATCCGCCGGAGTAGGAGATGCTGCGTCCGTCATGTCGGGACATGAGGTCTACGTGGCAGGTGTAATGCTTGCCGGGAACCGGATGTCCACAGCGCTGGCAGAAGATGAAGTTCAGCACTTTCCATTGTGAATCTTCCCAAAGTCTTTCTCCAATCCGGAAGGTGGGAGTTAGCGATGTTCCGACCTTCAGCTGATACTCTCCGGGATTATTGAAGGAGGTGAAATCAATAAGGCCAAATTCTCCGAGAGTGGTTTTCTCTTTTCGGATGTCTCCTTCGTAAGCTATTTCTCGGGTTGGGGTAAGCAGTTGGAAGCGCTTTCCGGCGTCTATGGTGAGGTTTGTGTTGATGAGGGCGGTTTTGGGGTGGTTGACGGCATAGCCGGTTGTCGAGTAGGAGATTTTTCCATCGGCAGGTATCCATCCGCTGACTTTCTCAGGGGCTTTCACCGTTTGCAGTTGTAGATTGTCCAGGTAGTAGATAGCTGAATCTCCTGTAGTCCGGTCTTTGCCTTTGAGGGCTGTGCTGAAGGTGATGGATATCACCTTGTCGCGCTGATACTCGTCTATTTCGAGGAAGCATTGGTTCCACTCCTTATTAATAAAGTTAATGAGGTGTGAACCCGAAGGCTGATTATATCCTTTCTTGGCAGGAGTATCTGCATTGCGAAACGTGAGGTTCATGTTGACGATGCGCGCGCCGTCGCAATCGGGATAGATGGAGAATACGATGCGGTTGTACTTCTCCAGATTGGCGCCGTCTAGATGATAGGTAACACTGCTGTTTCCGTAGGTGGCATAGTCTGGGTCGGAAGGAGAGCCGGTCGCCCTTTTCCCGGTGAATGTGGGGAATTGCAGTTTGATGCTGCCTTTGCCGGAAACGGTCTTTTCCGTACTGAAGGACATGCTTCCTGCGCCGGAATGACTCCATCCCTCTGTACCTGCCGAGCGGGTGAGAGGAGCGCTTTGCAAGACCTCCTTTTTCCATCCGTTGGTTTCGAAAGAGTTTTCAATATCCAGGGGGAGGGGTTGATGTATCAGTCCGCTTTCGTGGAGTTGTCGTTCCAGTTTGGGGTCTTGGGTCAGACGTGTCTGACCGTATGCGGCAATACTGCCGAGAGATAAAAGGTATAAAAATAATAATGTCTTTCTCATGTTGATGTCAACCTTTGGTTTCGGTTGCAATGTTAGCCATTATTAGGCAGAAGGAGGTTTGAAAACTGCCATAAAAGCTTTAAAAGCTATCCGAAGTAGAGGAAATATGAATTTCGGTAGATGTATAATCCCTATGATGTACGACTTATAATGCCAAAGAAAATACTAAAATCGTATTTTCATAACAGAAGAAAATTGTAACTTTGCGAAGTTATGTCACAATGTTAACCTATGATGCGTATCTTGATTTTAATAATAATGCTGTTGCCATGTTCGCTTGGTATGTATGCATCTGCAATAGATAGCCTTTTGTCTGTTCTGGATAAGACTATCGTGATGCGTAGACAATACGAGGAAGAAAAAGAACGGTATATTTCTTTGATAAAGGATGAGTTGAAGCAAGGGAGGCTTACTGACATGGAGCGTTATCTGATACAAAATCGTCTTTTTGCCGAATATAATTCTTATATTAGTGATTCTGCATTACATTATATAAATGAAAATATTCTTATTGCCACACGGCTAAATAATAGGCAATGGATAAATAGTTCTATATTAAATAAAGTACATATTCTAAATACTTCGGGCCTTTTTGTTGAAGCAATGGAATTGCTGAAATCGCTTCCTCGTAACACGTTGGAGGGTGAAAATATAGTGGACTATTATGTATGTTTTGAAAACCTATATCTCTATCAGGCAGAGTACGCCACTGATCGGAACTACGTGAACAATTATCTTCGGATAGCAAATTTGTATAGGGATTCTATAATCAGCCTAGTACCGGAAGATACTTATAGATATGTAGTCGTGCATGCACCTCAGCTCATTGACCAGGGAAAAAGTCAGGAGGCTATATGTTTATTGAAGAATTTTTTACCTCGGTTGAAATCCAATACGCGTGAGTATGCAGTAGCTACTTCAATTCTGGCTTTTGCTTATCATGTCGTGGGGAACAAGCAGAAAGAAATGGAAGCACGTATTAGCAGTGCCATTGCTGACATTAGGGCAGTGGTGAAAGAAAATTATTCTTTGTGCGCATTAGCGGAATTACTTTATGGAATGGGCGATTTGGAACGTGCTAATCACTATATCAAGATTAGTATGGAAGATGCTAATTATTATACTACTCGGTTGCGTAGTTCGCAGAATTCCAAGATGCTTCCGCTCATAGATCGTGCTTATCAGCAAGAAAAGGAAATACAGCAACAGCGGCAGAGAATGTTTATTACAGGCATATGTATCCTTTCTGTTTTCCTTCTATTGACAGTACTGTGTGTGCTATGGCAAATGAAAAAATTGTCTTATGCCCGTAAAAAAGTTGTTGCTGCCAATTCCCAATTGAGTATATTGAATAGTGAATTGAAGAAGCTGAACAAGTCTCAACATGAGGCTAATGAACGATTATTGCATACTAATCAGACTCTTACGGAAGCCAATCATATTAAGGAAGAGTATTTGGGACGTTTCCTCAGTTTAAGTTCCTCTTATATAAGTAAGATGGAAGAATATCGCCGCATATTGAACAAGCAGGCTGCTGCCGGTAAACTTGAGGAGTTATATCGTACATTGAAGTCCGACCGTTTCATAAATCAAGAGTTGAAAGAGTTCTATCACAATTTCGATGTATCTTTTCTTAAGATATTCCCTAACTTTGTAGAAGAATTTAATCGTTTGTTGCCAGTTGAAGAACAATTGCATCCTAAAAATGAAGAATTGCTTGTTACCGAACTGCGCATATTTGCACTGATTCGTTTAGGTATTACAGACAGTGCGCGTATTGCAGAATTTTTGCGTTATTCCATAACTACCATCTATACTTATCGTTCCAAGCTAAAAAACAAGTCTCTTTGTAAAGAGGACTTTGAAGAACGAGTGATGAAAATAACTTCTTTTTGATTTTATCCTCCTTTTGAGGCTTTCTTCTGCCTTAAAAAGTCTAGAAATGATTTAGAAATTAGTAGCAATAGCATTTTCGTAATGCGTTGTATTATAGTTGATTGCCTGTTGTAGGACTTTAGATTTTTATCTCAGCCCAAATCGTGCGTTTGTTTTGATAATACATTTGCATCAATCTATTTATTGTTTAACTAATTTCTAATAAGATGAAAAAGAAAAGTCTAAAGAGATGCCTTAAAAAGCGCATGATCCTTTTACTGGGTTTTCTTATGATGACTGGTGTTGCTGTTGCGCAACAACTTCAGGTACAAGGAAAGGTGACCGATGCAACGGGTGAAGGTCTTATCGGTGCAAGTGTATTGGTAAAGGGTACAACTTCGGGGGTGATAACTGACATTGACGGTAACTATGTGTTATTGAATGTCAATCCTGATGCAATACTTATTTTTTCTTATGTAGGTTACCAAACGCAGGAACTGAACGTATCCGGTAGAAACAAGATTGATGTTGTCTTGCATGATGACCAGCAGGTGTTGGAAGAAGTTGTAGTAGTGGGTTACGGTTCATTGAGTAAAAAAGAAGTTTCCAGTTCCATTGTACAAGTGGATAAGAAAAATTTTAATTTGGGGGCTATGAATAACCCGATGGAAATGGTATCGGGAAAAGTCGCGGGCTTGAATGTCAATACGCAGGCAGCTGCCAATCCTAACTCCAGTTCTTCATTACAAGTACGTGGTGCAACATCTGTTTCTGCAAGTAATAGTCCTTTGATTGTCATAGATGGTGTGGCAGGTGGCGATATCCGTAACATCGCTGCACAGGATATTGAATCTATTACGGTATTGAAAGATGCGGGTTCAGCTGCTATTTACGGAACGCGAGGTGCTAATGGTGTGATTTTAGTTACAACGAAACGTGGCTCGGGTGAAGCTGGAAAAACGGTAGTCACATATGACAGTTACATCGCTTTTAATGTAGCCAAGCCCTCTCCGGATATTCTGTCGGCTGATGAATTCCGTCGTTCGAGACGAGGTACAGACTATGGAGCCGACACTGACTGGTATGGACTGATTACTCGTGATGTAGCATACGACACAAACCAATATATATCTATTGATGGTAGCACAAAGAATGGTTTCTATGGTGCTTCCTTCAATTACAAAAGTGCCAATGGACTTGACATCGTGAGTGGTCGTGAAGAATTTGGAGGTCGTTTTTCTATGGAACAGCGTGTACTGGAGAATCGCTTACAATTCAACGGTTCGTTGAGTGCACGTCGTGTAAATGAAACCTGGGGAAATGATGGTTTCTTCGATAGGGCACTCACAATGAATCCTACAATGCCGGTATATAATGCAGACGGTTCGTATTATCAGCCTACTTCTCCTACGGGTGCAACCAATCCGGTTGCGGAGCTTGCTTTGAGAGATAACAACGGCCAGCGTATGTATTTGTTGGGTACGGCTGAGGCTAAACTGAATATTTTGCAGACAGAAAAGCATTTGTTGAATACAACATTAAGTTACTCATTGCATTACAATGACATGAAGCAACAATATTATGCTTCGTCTGCCGGTTCGGAGTCCTATTGGAATGGTTATAAAGGACGTGCGGAAATGAAGTATCAGAAATGGTACACCAATCGATTGGAGTGGTTGGGAAATTATGCACTGAACTTGGGCGACCACAATATTAAGGCTGTAGTGGGCTATACTTATGAGAAGTCTATCTGGGAACAGATTGGTGGTAGTAACAACGACTTCTCTTTTGATAATACGAAATATTGGGATTTGGGCAGTGGCTCTTATCTGAAGGATGGTTTGGCAAGTTTATATAGCGGTCGCTCTGAATCGACACTTATTGGCTTCTTTGGTCGGTTGAACTATAATTGGAAGGATATGCTTTTTGCATCGGCTTCGTTGCGCTATGAAGGCTCTTCCAAATTTGGTGCTAACCAAAAGTGGGGGTACTTCCCAGCAGCTTCTTTGGCTTGGGAAATGATGGAGATGGGCTTTATGAAGAATACCCGGAAAGTGTTGACCAGTTTGAAACCGCGTGTTTCTTTCGGAATTACCGGTCGTTCGGATTTTGATGCTTATAAATCACTTTCTACTTACAATACCAATGGTAGTTATCTCTTTGACGGGCGTTGGGTAACGGGCTATGCTCCCTCTAGTAATGCTAATCCGGATTTGGCTTGGGAAAAGAGCGTTGCGATTAATCTGGGTGTTGATTTTGTTCTATGGAATCGTTTACGTGGTTCAGTGGAGTATTTTGACCGTAGTTCTAAAGACTTGCTTTATACGTACACGGCACCTCAACCGCCTTTTGTCTATTCCACTATTTTGGTTAACGTTGGAACAACGAAAAATACCGGTATAGAAGTATCTTTGGATGGTGATATCCTTACTAAAACAGCAGTGAAGTGGACGAGCGGAATCAATTATTCTTATGGGAAGACTAAGTTGACCAAACTTTCTAACGATATTTACAAGGCATCTTATCTCGACCTTTACTTAAAACCGGGTACTGGTTCCAGCGAATATTTCTTCCGTGTGCAGGAAGGGGGAGAGATAGGGCAGTTCTACGGTTATGAATATGCAGGTGTTGACGAAAATGGCAATATGCTTATTTTGAATGATAAAGATGAGCAAATACCGATTTCTCAGGCTGATGCCAAGTATAAACGTTATATTGGCAATGGTGCTCCCAAGCACTTCTTGTCTTGGAGTAACAACCTGACTTGGAGAAATTTTGATTTGAGTGTATTCTTCCGCGGTACATTCGGTTTTGATGTATTCAATATGCGTAAATATGGTATGGGGCTTCAGGGATGTGGTACAGATAATGTTCTTCGCTCTGCGTATCTGGAAGATAAGAATATCCGTACCGGTGGTGGAGTAATATCTTCCTATTTCCTGGAGGATGGTAGCTTCATAAAACTGGAAAATGTAACCTTGGGATATAATTTTACTCCTAAGAACCGTAAGTTACTGGATAATATGCGCATATATCTGTCTGCCAAGAATCTGTTTACCTTGACCGGATATTCTGGTAATGACCCTTCAATTATAGACGTGAATGGTATCCAGCCGGGAGTAGATAGTAATAGTGCTTATCCTACAGCAACTCAATTGAGTTTAGGTGTGACTCTTCGCTTCAAATAAATGAGAAACAAATTATTAAAAATATGAAAGATATGAAATATATAAAATGTCGTTGGTTATTGGCGATGATTATGTCATGTTCACTTTTCTCTTGTACTAATTTGGACGAGGAAGTGTTCGATCGTGTGGATGCCGGAATTTATTATCAAGATGAGACGAGTGTTCAGGGGGCAGTGGCAGCCATCTATTCGAAAGCTGCATATAGTTATTTGGAATACTTCTGGTATTTGCAGGAGTTTTCTGCCGACCAGGTGGCATGGCGCAGTTGGAACGGTGGACTTTGGGGATGGGATGAGGCATTGAAGTTTGCTTTGTCTTCACATACCTGGACGTCAGAATCAACCATTATTCGCCAAACTTGGGAGAATGCGTGGACCACTATTGGGCTTTGCAATACGCTTATTACAGATTTGCAGGCAATCAGCCCCGCATCTATACGCATGACTGAGGATGCTTTGAATAGTTATATTGCCGAAGTACGTACCCTGCGTGCTTGGGCATACTACAATATCTTTGAGATTTGGGGTGGAGCACTTCCCTTGAACATTTCTTCGGGTGCGGAAATCCCTGGTTCTGCAGATACTGATTTTGATAAGGGGTGCAAGATTATCTACGATTTTATCAGTCAGGAATTAGATGAGTCAGTTACAGATCTTATGAAAGAAGATGGTTCTGGAAAGACTCGCAACCGCATGAACCAAGCTGCCAATCGTATGATTAAGATGCGCTTGTTGCTGAATTCTGAGGTGTTTATCAAACAAAACAGTTATAATGAGTGTGCCACTCTTTGCCAAAAAATTCTGAATGGCGATTATGGTACTTACAGCATTACCGATGACTATCGCGATATTTATTCGATAAACAATGTAGAATGTCCGGAAGTTGTAATGGCATTGGCGATGGAAGTCGGTCAGGTCAATACCGGTTGGATGCGTAACATGCCTTTCATGCCTTACAATTGTTGGGATTACTTTGGAGGTACATACAGCCAGAGCGGATGGAATTGTGTATGCTTGGCACCTTCATGGGATAATTCTGGAAATGTACAGCCGTATGGTGGTACTGACAATCCTAAGAGCTTTCTTACTGACTACGGTGATAAGTTAGGAGCAGTTTATGAACGTTTCCACGATAAAGATATCCGTAAGCAGAACTATGTGTATAATGAAACAACAGGAAACTATCAAGGCATTTTTTTGAAAGGGGCTATTAAAGCCAACTATGGTAAGGGTGCGGCTTTGAAAGCAGATGCCGACCGTGACGGTCAGGATTTGGTTTATGTGGATCAGGTGGGTACATTCCTTAATTTAGGACGTAATCTGGAGACTGTCATGTCACCTCGCTGGGGTGAAACGAATTCAGGTGTCCGTTTGGTAAGATATCCGGTTTATCCGGAGAGTGCAGGCATTGATTTCCAAAACATCGATGAGGTGGAATTCCGTTTGAGTGAAGTGGTCTATACTCTTGCTGAATGTAAAATGCGTGCAGGTGATACGGAAGGTGCTAAAGAACTGGTATATAGAGTTAAAACACGCTATTTTACAGATAAATCGGCTCTCGAGCAGCCCGGTCCTGGTTTTACATCCTTTGATATGGATTGGATGTTGAGTGAATGGGGACTTGAATTCTTGGGAGAGGGGCGTCGTCGTCGTACAGACTTGCGTCGTTTCGATAAGTTTACGCAAGGGCAATGGTGGTTCTTTGGCCGTGCCACGGACGACGGTTTAAGCTATCCGGCTAAACGTGACCGCAAATACGAGTGGTATCCCTTGCCCCAGTCTGCCCTTATGGTAAATCCGGGACTGGTACAGAATCCTAATTATTAATCATCCTATAATAATAGTAACAATGAAAAAATATATATGTAATCCGCTATGGCTTTTGTTGCTTTTTGTAGCTTTCATCAGTAGTTGTGACAAGGAGGAAATTGTGTTTGACCATGAGTTGCCGCAATTTGAACTTCGTAGCGATGCTATCTTGCTGGAGGTGATTATGCCCCAAGGAACTGGTGCCGATGAAATAATTTATATTGCAGGCGATTTCAATGGAGGTCAGGATGCTGCTTCCGGAGACCTTAAGTGGCAGATGGAGAAAGCTGCAAACAATGATGTTAAATGGGGCATATACCTCTATCCGGAAGATTTTGTTAATGGAAAGACACTTGCCGATGGCTTTTATTTCGTTTCTAAGACACAAGGTATAGAGCGTACTTTGCAGAATGGGGATGCTTTACATCAAATTTCGGCTAAGGTAGGTACTCGCACTGATATAACGGTAACCCGCTGGAATGCTTATTTTGAGGAGCCGGAAGACCCAAGTGAAGTGATTCATGACGGTTATGCTGTGTTCGTGATGGACAATACAGGTTGGGATGCACTGACACTTTATGCGTGGGGAAATGATTTGCCGGAACTTTTTGGAGGTTGGCCCGGTATTTCACCTACTGGTAGCGTTGAGATAAAAGGAATTACCTATAAATACTTCGATACAGGTGAAGCAAATAAGGGATTGGTTTACAATTTGATATTTAACGATAATGGAGTAGGTTCACAATTTGATGGACCACAGAACTTTACTCTTGACCGTGACATATATTTGGAAATCACAGAAAGCGGTTGGACGGAAATAGATCCGGATGCAGTGGTCATCCATGATGGTTATACCATTTTTATTGAAGACCAGTCCAGATGGGCAGAAACAACCATATATGCGTGGGGAAATGATATACCGGAACTCTTTGGCAGTTGGCCAGGAATATTACCAACCGGTAGTGTTGAGATAAAAGGTGTCACGTATAATTATTACGATACAGGTGAAGCAAATAAGGGATTGACTTACAATCTGATAATGAATAATAACAATGGAGGCTCACAATTTGACCTCGCAGCAGTGACGCTTGATCGAGATTATTATTTCCGTATTACGGACATAGCTGGTGAGGAGATTGACCCTAACAATCCGGACGGAGACTCTGAACCGGAATCTGAAGCGGCTTTTGTTTCTAATCAGAATAATTTCTTGAAATGAGTTTTGTATAGTAATGAAGATGTTAAATGACCTATTGGTGGAATGAGATTGGGGATAGGATATCTCTTTTCAATCTTGCGGATATATGTCCCAAGGCTTGGTTTTTCTTTCCCAAGTCTTGGGATAGAAAAACCAAGCCTTGGGAAGAAGTTATCTCTTAGCTCTTTTGTTTTTTAGTATTGGCTTCCGGGATTTTTAGTATTAAGTCTTAGTATCTTTTCTGCCAATGCCCATCACTGGAGAGTTTGGATGCTCCTTTTGCAGATATCAGTTCCGCCAATGAGTATAAGTATAGATAAAAAGTAGAAATATGAAAAAAGTAATAATTGCGACACTGCTCTTTACGATGCTACATTCTTGTATGGGGTGTAGTGATAGTCAGAGTGACATGGAACCGATTCCCGTCCCACAGGAAGAATACATGGCTTCGGATATGGTGATTTATGAGGCAAATCCCCGCATTTTTGCCGAAGAAAATGCGTTCTCTGCCATCAAAGCAGAGCTTGACCGTATTCAAAGCCTGGGAACTACCGTGCTTTGGCTGATGCCTGTAAATGAGCCGGGAGTACTGAAAAGTGTGAATTCACCTTATTGTATAAAGGATTATAAAAAGCTGAATACACGTTACGGAACAAAAAAAGACTTGAAAGAACTGGTAGATGCTGCCCATGCCAAAGGAATGAAAGTGATTCTTGACTGGGTTGCCAACCATACTTCGTGGGACAATGCTTGGGTGACTGAGCATCCGGATTGGTATACACAGGATGCAAATGGCAATGTGGTACAACCTCAAGAACAGCCTTGGGCGGATGTTGCTGACTTGAATTTTGACAACGAAACCATGCAGCAAGCCATGATTGATGCCATGAAGTATTGGGTAACAGAAATTGGTATTGATGGATACCGTTGTGATTATGCCGAGGGGGTACCAGATGCTTTCTGGAAGAAAGCAATCGCCGAGCTCCGTACACTTGACAATAATTTGCTGATGCTTGCCGAAGGCGGAAAAACGTCTTTAATGAACAATGGTTTCAATCTGCTCTACGGCTGGAACTTCCATAGTAAACTGAAAGACTATTATGCCGGTAAATGCTCACTTACTGACCTTTATGCTATGAATACTTCCGAATTGGAGGGAATGCCGAAGGGTACGTTACGGTTACGCTATTCTACTAATCATGACCAGGCAAGTGAGGCTTCACCGATAGAATGTTATGGCGGTGAGCGTGGTGCCATGTCTGCTTTTGTATTGACGACTATGCTCGAGGGGATACCTCTTATTTATAGTTCGCAGGAAGTAGCCTATCCGCGGTCACTTAACTTTTTCAATTACGGAGTTATAGACTTGAAGTCCAATGAAGTCTTTGCGCAAGAGATGGCAGAAATCATCAGAGCCTATAAAGCTACGAGCAGTGTACGTGGTGGTGAACTGGAAGTTTATACTACCGGAGATGTCGCTTCATTTTATCGGGCAGCAGGCAGTCATGGCATGTTGGTCATGGTGAATACTGCCAATGAGTCTGTACAAGTGAAAGTACCTATGGAGCATGCTGGCAAGACCATGACCGATGTGATTGCCGGTGTGGATGTGGAGTTGCCTACAGTAATGACGATGGAACCTTATCAATATTTTATATATCAACAATAACGGATGTATATGAAACATGTATTATTAACAGTTGTATTTCTGGGAATTGCTTGTGTGGCGATGGCACACGAATTGTTATCTCCCAATGGGAATCTGAAACTCAATGTTGTGCTTGATTCCGAGGGGGGGCCGGTCTATAGCTTATATTACAAAGGAGAGCCGGTTGTAGAACCTTCTGCCTTGGGAATACTTATGGAAGAAGCGGATTTGTCAAATGGCTTCCGGATTCTTGATGCAACAAATTCTACTTTTGATGAAACTTGGATGCCTGTATGGGGAGAGTATGAAAAAGTCCGTAACCATTACAATGAACTTACTGTCACTCTCTCACAACCGGCAAAGCACGACCGTATGATGATTGTACGTTTTCGATTGTTTGACGATGGACTCGGATTCCGTTATGAGTTGCCGGAGCAGAAAACCATGAATTATCTGACGGTAAAAGACGAACTGACGGAATTCAATCTGACCGGTAATCATACACTCTATTGCATTCCCGGTGATTATGATACGAATGAGTTTGCCTATACTACTGCGGCCATTTCCGAAGTGCGCGAAGCTATGGAACGTAATCTACGTAAAAAAGGATATGAAGCTAAAGCGACTTCATTCACAGTACAAACACCCCTTATGATAAAGACTACCGAAGGACTTTATATCAATATTCATGAAGCTGCCTTGGTAGATTATTCTGCCATGTTGCTGAATGTGGATGATAAAGAGTTTAACTTTTCTGCTCATCTTACTCCCGATAAATTAGGAAAGAAAGGATATCTGCAATTACCGTTGCATACCCCGTGGCGTACAATTATGGTTAGTGACGATGCACGTAGCATCCTTGCTTCTCAGTTGATTCTTAATCTGAATGAACCTTGTAAGCTGGAAGATACTTCTTGGATTAAGCCACAGAAATTTATCGGTGTCTGGTGGGAGATGTTTACTGGTGGAGGAGGTACATGGGCATATAGCGACTATTATAAGGCTAAACCCGGCATAACCGACTATTCAAAGTTAACTCCTAATGGACATCATCCGGCCAATACTGAACATGTGAAAGAGTACATAGACTTTGCGGCGGAGAATGGTATTGATGCGGTATTGGTTGAGGGTTGGAATGAAGGTTGGGAAGATTGGGCATCCTATCGTAAGGATCGTCAGTTCCTTTTTGACAAACCTTATCCGGACTTTGATGTTGCGGTACTACATGCCTATGCCAAATCAAAGGGGGTAAAGATTATCATGCATCATGAGACGGCTGCTAATGCTGCCGATTATGAGCGGCAGCTGGATGTAGCCTTTCAATTTATGGTAGATAATGGCTATAATTCTGTAAAGACAGGATATGTGGGCTCAATCATTCCCCGTAGTGAATATCATTCCTCACAATGGATGAACAATCATTATATACATGTGGTGAAGCGTGCTGCTGATTATAAGATTATGGTAGATAGTCACGAGGCTGTTCGTCCCACCGGCTTGTGTCGGACCTGGCCCAACTGGGTAGCGCAAGAATCTGCCCGTGGTGGTGAGTTTGAATCTATGGGGGGCAATGATCCGGATCATACTTGTATCTTGCCGTTTACTCGGTTGAAGGGTGGTCCGATGGATTACACTCCTGGTATTTTCCAGACAAAACTTTCGTATTATAATAGTTCGAAACCTAAAGGTCAGGCGGGTACTACATTGGTAAAACAATTGGCTCTATATGTAACGATGCCCTCTCCGTTACAGATGGCAGCAGACCTGCCGGATAATTATCGCCGTTTTCCCGATGCGTTTCAATTTATTAAGGATGTAGCGGTGGATTGGAGCAATTCTTGGTATCTGGAAGCCGAACCGGGTGATTATATCACAGTGGCTCGTCAAGCCAAAGGAAAACAAGAGTGGTATGTAGGTGCTATTACCGACGAACATCCTCGTACGGCAACTATTCCTTTCTCTTTCTTACCCGAAGGAAGGAAATATATTGTTACCGTTTATGCAGATGGTCGGGATGCAGACTGGAAAGATAATCCGCAGAGCTATGACATCCGTCGTGGCATAGTAACGTCAAAGAGTGTGCTGCGTCAACCTTTGGCAAGTAGTGGAGGGGTGGCTATCAGTGTTCGAGAAGCAACAAAAGAAGAGGTAAAAGGATTGAAGAAATTATGAAGCTTGTCCGTACATAGTAATTATTATGTTGCGGATTTAATACAAGCATTTAAGAATTAAAGTTAGCAATTGGAAAGGCATAGTCCGTGAGGATTGTGTCTTTTTTCGTAAATTATTCGTCATTTCTTATTTTCTTTATTATAATTTTTCTATATTTATGCCGTTATGGCGAATTGTTGACAGAATAGGAAAAGAATAGACCATTTAGGTATGAATAGAGAATGCCGGGGATTTGACATTTTATCATTCTTTAATCAAAATATAACCGTAAAATTTAGCTGTTTTGAAAAGTTTTCTTATATTTGCGGTGTTATTCATTGACATTTTGTTTGAATAGCGTGAAGTCAACAAGGTAATAACCTTTAAAACGTAATATTATGAATATCGAACGTATCATGGCCTCTTTAGAGGCAAAGCACCCCGGCGAGTCTGAGTATCTTCAAGCCGTAAAGGAAGTTCTTCTTTCCATCGAAGATATCTATAACCAACATCCTGAGTTCGAGAAAGCGAAAATTATAGAACGTCTGGTTGAACCTGACCGTATCTTTACTTTCCGTGTAACGTGGGTGGATGATAAGGGTGAAGTTCAGACGAACCTCGGCTATCGTGTGCAGTTCAACAATGCCATTGGCCCGTACAAAGGCGGTATTCGTTTCCATGCTTCCGTAAATCTTTCTATCCTCAAATTCCTGGGATTTGAGCAGACTTTCAAGAATGCTTTGACTACATTGCCTATGGGCGGTGGTAAGGGTGGTTCCGACTTCTCTCCGCGCGGAAAGAGCGATGCTGAAATCATGCGTTTCTGTCAGGCCTTCATGCTGGAATTGTGGCGTCACCTCGGTCCGGATATGGATGTTCCTGCCGGTGATATCGGTGTAGGCGGTCGCGAAGTGGGCTATATGTTCGGTATGTATAAGAAGTTGACTCGCGAATTTACGGGCACATTTACCGGTAAAGGATTGGAATTTGGCGGTTCGCTGATTCGTCCCGAAGCAACAGGATTCGGCGGCTTGTATTTCGTAAACCAAATGTTACAAACAAAAGGCATTGACATCAAGGGCAAGACCGTGGCTATCTCCGGTTTTGGAAATGTGGCTTGGGGTGCTGCTACCAAGGCTACCGAATTGGGTGCCAAGGTGGTTACCATCTCCGGTCCCGACGGTTACATCTACGACCCGAACGGTATCAGTGGCGAAAAGATAGATTATATGCTGGAACTCCGGTCATCGGGCAACGATATCGTAGCACCGTATGCCGACGAATTCCCCGGCTCTACTTTCGTAGCAGGCAAACGCCCGTGGGAAGTGAAAGCGGACATCGCTCTGCCTTGCGCTACCCAGAACGAGCTGAACGGCGAAGATGCACAACACCTCATTGACAACAAGGTGACATGTGTAGGCGAAATCTCCAATATGGGATGTACGCCCGAAGCTATCGACCTTTTCATTGACAACAAGATTATGTATGCACCGGGTAAGGCTGTCAATGCAGGTGGTGTGGCTACCAGCGGACTGGAAATGTCGCAGAACGCCATGCACCTCAGCTGGAGTGCAGCCGAAGTGGATGAAAAACTCCACGCCATCATGCACGGAATTCATGCTCAATGCGTAAAATATGGGACAGAACCTGATGGCTACATCAACTACGTGAAGGGAGCGAATATCGCCGGCTTCATGAAGGTGGCTCATGCCATGATGGGTCAGGGAATTATCTAAGAGAGAAACTTTGTTTAGTTGTATTTGTATTTGTGGTTTGTGCTGCCCTACGCCTGTGAAGGTATGGGGCAGTACTTTTTTATTCTCAATTAAAAAAGTTGTATCTTTGTATCCGAGAAACCATAAATGACAAAGAGATGTTACTACCTGAATTGAAACTGAGACGTGATAAAATACGCTCTCTCATGGCTCAACAAGAGATTGATGCCGCTCTTATCGCTTGCAATGTAAATTTAATCTATACGTACGGACGTGTCGTCAGCGGTTACTTGTATCTGCCGTTGAATGCTCCCGCTCGTTTATTCATCAAACGTCCCAACAATATTGAAGGGGAACATATTCATCCTATCCGTAAACCGGAACAACTGCCTGACTTACTAAAGGAATGTGGTTTGCCCATACCTGCGAGGTTGATGCTGGAGGGGGATGAGTTGTCTTTTACGGAATATAACCGTTTGGCTGCGTGTTTCCCTGAAACGGAGGTGCTTCCTTGTGGTACGGCACTTATCCGGAAGGCCCGAAGTGTCAAGACTGAAATAGAGATTGAGATGTTCCGCCGTTCCGGCATTGCACATGCTAAAGCTTACGAACAAATACCCTCGGTTTATAGACCAGGAATGACAGACCGCCAGTTATCCATCGAAATAGAGCGCCTGATGCGTTTGGAAGGTTGTCTGGGTATTTTCCGTACCTTCGGACAAAGTATGGAGATTTTTATGGGAAGTCTGCTGGCAGGAGATAATGCTACTGCGCCTGCCCCCTATGATTTTGCTCTGGGAGGCGAGGGACTTGATCCGTCACTGCCTATCAGTGTGAACGGTGCACTGTTGCAGCCCGGCCAGAGCTTTATGGTCGATATGGGGGGTAACTTCTATGGCTATATGGGAGACATGAGCCGTGTATTCTCTATCGGAAAGCTGCCGGAAAAGGCATATGTTGCCCATCAGGTTTGCCTGGACATACAAGAGGCTGTTGTAGAAAAAGCGAAACCGGGTGCTGTTTGTGAGGACCTTTACAATCTCGCTATCGATATTGTCACCAAAGCGGGCTTTGCCGACAACTTTATGGGAGCCACTCAAAAAGCCAAGTTTATCGGTCATGGCATCGGACTGGAAATCAATGAAATGCCGGTGCTGGCTCCACGCATGAAGCAGGAGCTGGAACCGGGCATGGTCTTTGCTTTGGAACCGAAGATTGTTTTGCCAGGCATTGGTCCCGTCGGTATCGAAAACTCTTGGGTTGTAACAGCGGAAGGAGTGGAGAAACTGACGTTGTGTAAGGAAGAGATTGTGGAACTTTGAAAATTGATAATGGATAATGGATAATGGAAAATTGCCATGCGGTTTCAATAAATACGCTGCACTGTTTATTTTTCCATTATCCATTTTCAATTATTTTACCCTTCTGTTAAGCTGATTATTCGCTTTCGAAGGTTTGGATTTACCAATCCGTTTTCCGGTTGGCTTGGCCTTGTTGCTCCGTTTGGGCTTTATGCCGGAATGGTTACTCGCCTTCATAATATTCACATAAGTAGTAGCGGGCTATAAAGTCCCAATATTGATGCAGTGTTTCTTTTCCTTTCAAGAAGGGAAGTTCCACATCGGGTAGAATTCCTTTGGTCATTCCGTATTTCAGCAGGTCGAACGGACACTCTCCGGGTTGGCAGAACATCTTGTAACCCTCTGCAGCAGCGCGTTTGGCATCGTACATCGGGTTATGTTCTTCACAGAAATAGGCGGCCACGTTGTGGGCTACGAGCATACCTTTGGCGTTGGCATAAATCACGAACTCTTTTTGGTATTCCAGGTCGGGCAATAATGCGGACCGTTTGTTTTCCCATCCCAAGACATCGACAAAGAAAGTGCAAAGCTCCTTGTAATCGGTGAAGTATAGCAGCGGTTTCCCCTGGCTGTATTCCAGACAGCGGGCGGCATCTTTGCTCAGTTTGGTTTCCGGAGTGACTTCCGGCAGCGGAGTAATGGGCATATCCAGTAAATCAAGTCCCATTACCCAAAGGAAGGAAGATTCTCCCTCGCTGATGGGAGCTTCTTCGAAACGTGCATCCATCAGTTCATAGGCGCTTTGGCTTAATGCAAGCAGGTCTTTGTCATAAGGACTGAACAAGGTGTATTCCTTGTCAAAAATACTGAATTGTGATTTCAATGTCCACAGTACGAATGCAATGTCTTCCTGATTTATTTCATCGGGCGTATAATCGTCACCCAGTGGATAGAACGGCAGGTAAGTTCCGTATACTCCCTGAAAGGCTTCGGAGAAAAGTTTCCAGCCTCCGCTTTGGGCAATGGCATCTTGAAAGTACATGCCGAGGGAGATGGCTGCGTCAATTTGGGTACGCAGGTCTTCCTTGTTGAACAAGGGAGAGGTCTTGACGAGGGGCAGGATGCTTGTGGCAAAGTCGAGGTACCATTTGTCCGTTGGCAGTACGTGGGTGCGTTCATTGGCCCCCAACCAATATTGCATGTTGATTGTTGTCATGATTTGTTTGTTTTAGATAAATATTATAGTCTTTTTAATGCCAATTTGATGACTTGTTCCACCGGTGCGCTTGGTTCTTCCTTCAAAATGGCAAGCACTACTTTTTGTGAGGGGGCTTGTGCAAAGCCCAGCATGGTAAGGGCTTCTTCTTGTACTTGTGCGTTGGCTGCCGATACCAGTGTACCTATGGTCCCTGCGTTGCCGGCTACAACGCTGCCGGTCTTGATTTTGTCTTTTAAATCCACAATTATCCGTTGGGCTGTTTTCAGCCCGATACCCTTGACTGTTTTCAGTAGAGTGGCGTTTTCCGTGCTGATGACATTTATCAGTTCGGATGGCGAGAGTGCCGAGAGAATCATGCGAGCTGTATTTCCGCCGATGCCTGAAACGGAGATGAGCAACAGGAATAGTTCGCGTTCCTGCTTGTCAGCGAACCCGTAGAGGACATAGGCGTCTTCACGGATAGCTTCGTATATATATAGTTTGCATTCTTTCTTGCCCTGGATGGCGGCATACGTATTCAATGAAATATTGACGCCGTATCCCAGTCCGTTGCAGTCTATTATTGCGGTTGCCGGACTTAGTTCGGCAATTCCGCCTCTGATGTATTCTATCATAATTCTTTTGCTTGTTGGCCCCAAATGTGCCTTGCGTACATATCATCTGCGAATGTATGAATTATTATTGGACTTTCACTCACTAAAAAAAGAAAAACTGTGTGAAACAGCAGGGAGTTCTGCCGATATAATAAATTAAAATGCTTACTTTTGCGCCGATAAAGTAGAAAACTGATAAATAAATTCATAAAAAGAATGAAAAAAGTAAGAGCAGCCATCGTTGGCTATGGTAATATCGGGCATTATGTGCTCGAAGCCCTGCAAGCAGCTCCCGATTTCGAAATTGCCGGTGTAGTACGCCGTGCCGGAGCTGAAAACTGTCCTGCGGAACTGAGTGCATATCCCGTTGTGAAGAATATCAAGGAACTGAAAGGCGTGGATGTTGCTATCCTTTGTACGCCTACCCGCAAAGTGGAAGAGTATGCAAAGGAGATCCTTGCTTTAGGCATTCATACTGTGGACAGTTTCGATATCCATACGGGTATCACTGCCTTGCGCCGCACACTGGATGCAGAGGCTAAAAAGCATAATACGGTATCCATCATTTCTGCCGGCTGGGACCCGGGTAGTGACTCCATTGTCCGCACTATGCTGGAAGCCATTGCTCCGAAAGGCATTACCTATACTAATTTTGGTCCGGGTATGAGCATGGGACACACCGGGTCTGTAAGGCCCATCGAAGGTGTGAAAGCCGCCCTTTCCATGACTATTCCTACAGGAACCGGCATTCACCGTCGTATGGTGTACATTGAGTTGAAGGATGGTTACGAATTTGATAAGGTGGCTGCAGCCATCAAAGCCGACCCGTACTTCGTGAATGACGAAACACATGTAAAATTGGTTCCGAGTGTGGATGCACTGCTCGATATGGGTCATGGGGTAAACCTGACCCGTAAAGGTGTGTCCGGCAAGACGCAGAACCAGCTATTTGAGTTCAACATGCGTATCAACAATCCTGCCCTCACGGCACAAGTGCTGGTATGTGTGGCGCGTGCCGCTATGCGTCAGCAGCCTGGTTGCTATACAATGGTTGAAGTTCCGGTAATAGACCTGCTTCCGGGCGACCGCGAAGAGTGGATCGGCCATTTGGTATAAGACACAGAAAAAACAGATGATGTGTTTGGTTCAAACGCATCGTCTGCTTGCCCCGAATACATCATCTGTTTGATGCAAACGCATCATCCGTTCTACCGCGAATGGATGATGCGTTTTTTATATGTCTTGTTCTTTAAAAGAAATACCTCAGTATATCATTGAAGTTTGCCCAAATCAGCAAACCGAACAAGAGGAACATGCCCACCATCTGCGCACGTTCCATAAACTTGTCGCTGGGCTTGCGGCGTGCAATGATTTCGTAAATGAGGAATAACACGTGTCCGCCGTCCAGTGCAGGGATGGGCAGAATATTCATAAAGGCAAGGATGATGGAGAGGAATGCCGTCATGTACCAGAACTGGTGCCAGTCCCACGTGGCGGGGAAAATACTGCCGATGGTTCCGAAACCTCCGAGTTGCTTGGCTCCTTCCTTGGAGAAGAGATATTTCATCTGGCCTACGTAGCCTTTCAGAGTCTTTACCCCCAAAGATACGCCGGCAGGAAAAGAGGAAAGGAAACTGTATTCCTTGCGG
>ERZ779758.242-NODE-242-length-20661-cov-6.23901_pt1 | contig 20661 bp, 20 predicted proteins | sample MGYA00511256_ERZ779758 | MGnify/ENA primary metagenome ERZ779758 (study PRJEB29588, sample SAMEA2162460) | human gut metagenome | biome: human gut; feature: human-associated habitat; material: faeces | place: Denmark | collected 2008/2010 ... | reverse complement strand
TATGTAACCCAGCTTCATAAGGTTTACAATGAAGCACAGCAGGCTGCACAAATGGTACTAACCGACACAAATGCCTTGAATTTAAATGAGGCAGGCTTAACTACGGACGAGGCCATTGATGCGTGGGTTAAAAAGTATTTTAAAGTAGTAAAGGTATGCGGAAATAACGTAGATGACTGTTTTGCTTCAGGAGAATATAAAAGACTGAACGGAACTGAAATGAGTGGTCTTTTTGTAGGCGGCGGACATCAATATGTTCTCGCCAGCGGAGCTGCTATTTACGTAACAAAGTCTTCTTCCTTCTTAGGAAACATAAATTTTTATGTAGATATAAACGGCAAAAAAGCTCCTAATATTATTGGTCGTGATGTTTTTGCAACTAAAATTTATAGTAACGGCATAATGGATGATTGTGCCTGTCCTGAACTGACCAGTGCTCCGTTAACAAAAGAGCAGCGTGAAACTTCTTATGAGGACCATTGTATTGCAGGAAAAGAGGGATGCTGGTGGGGGTGTTTCGGTAAAATTTTAAATGATAATTGGCAGATGACATATTAAAAAAAGCCTCTTATGAGGCTTTTATTTTAAAACTTTCTGTTCAAGTCGTTATAGTGCCCGAACCCGAGTACATCTTTAAAGAATTTAACACCTGCATAAATACCCAGACCTATAGCAGAACCTTTTGCCCATTTGCCTTTGGCACATAGTGCTCCTAAACCTAGACCAAGAGGTACTACGCTGTTTACAAGCATAGAGCCGAAGCCTTTAAAATATCCGATAGCAGAATTAACGAAATGTCTTACGTTGTTTTCCATTTCAAAATTAAATACAGTGCGTTTTAGTTTTGAAGTTGTGTTGCTCGGGCTTGAAAGGTATTGCGTATTGCTAAATCTGTCAGCACAAGCATCTGCATCTCTGCTTTTTGCATAAACATCAGATTGAATTTTGCCTATGATATGAGAATCGTAGGCAACAACACCAAGTGCTGCTGCACCTGCGCCTTTTGCCAGATATTTTGTAAAATTACTTTTTACTGATGTTAATGCTGTTGATAAACTCATTATTTTTCACCGTTTGATTTATTTTCTGATTTTTTAGTATCTTTTACTTCAAATTCTTTTTCTACTTTTTGACCTGACATTTTCAAGAGGATATTTGTTGCCTGCATAGCATCTTGTCCGTAACCTGATTTAGAATTTTGCATTGCTTTTAAAAGTCCCACAGTGTAGTCATCGCCTGTTGCTACTCGTGAATCAAGAACGCTTAATGCCAGAATTTTTACTGCTGTTGAAGGATCTTGAAGCATTTTGTTAACTAAAGCATTCAAAGCTTTATCATCTTTTCTTGAATGGTCTTCTTCAAGTCTTGCCACAACTTCTTTTGCACCCATTAGTCTGACTTCTTTATCCTGACTGTTTAAATAATTTTCAAGATTTTTAATATATTCGTCAGTTAATTGTACAATTTCACGTTTTTCGGTTTTCTTTTCAGTTTTTTTATTTTCAGTTGTGTTAGTTGTTGTTGTATTGCTTGTTAAATTTTTACTGTTGCCCCAGTCATTTGTGTAATAACCTGACGGATAGCAACCGCTGGCAGCCGTCGGACCATAGTTTGGAGCATTCACGTTATACACAGGTGCTGTTGAACCCGGTGTTGCAACTGACGGATTAAATATTTGAATATTAACACCTGAATAGTTTGGAACCTGAACATTTTGGCTTTGAGGCTGTACCATTGGTGCAGTTTGATATTGTGGTGCCTGTTGTTGTATTGTCGGAGCTTGCGCCTGAACAGATTGTTGTGGCGGACATTGGCACTGCTGCATAACCTTTGGCTGCTGTATGTTTTGTTGTCCTACTGAACTTTGCATGAAAACTACCCTTTTACTACTTATATAAATAAAGTAATATTCGTATAAGTAATTGCTTGTTTTTTAAGAAATGTTACATAATTTTTTTTAATTTCCCATGATAGCTATAATTGTTTTATGGGTAACTATGAAGAAAATTATTTAGCAAAGCGTCCTCAATCTCTATGCCATATGTGCGGAAAATGCTGTCGTGTGGTAACAACTTCTACACCGTATAATATCCTGATTAAAATGGCTGAGGATGGAGATGCAGGTGCAATTGATTTTTTATCATTGTTTGAACCTTATAATTCTATTGAAGATGCCAGAAAAGTAGATGCTGATGTTGTTGATAATATTATAACCCGTCTTTCTGAGGATGGGAATTACAAAGAGGAAGAAACAACTTTCTATTGCTGTAAATATTTGCAGGATGATAATTTATGCTCCAATTATGAAAACAGACCGGCTCTATGCAGGCACTGCCCGTCTTCTCCCTGGTCAATAGTTCCGCCTGGATGCGGCTTTGAGGGGTGGCTTTTCTGGAAGCGTGAAGAAGAAAAAGAAAAAATCAGACGTGCTAAAGAGGAGCTTTTAGAACTGAAACTTTTGAAAAAACGTAATAACTCACCTGAAACACTTCAAAAAGTTGAAGCTGTAGAACAAAAAATTTTACGCAATATTGCTATGTATAAGAAATACGGTTCTGAAAACTGGTAAAAAAGAAGGCTCAATTAAGAGCCTTTTTTTTATTGAAGTAATAATTTATCTAATTTTTTTTGATAAAATTCAGTATTTATATTTAATTGAGAACCAATATCAAGCAGCATTTCTATAAACTTTTTATTATTAGAACGCTTGTTATTCACTCCGTTTTCTATAATATCGCCTATTTTGTGATAGATTTTAGCAAAATAAATATTTTGAGCTTCAGAAATATCAACCTGTAGTTCAAGTTTTTCAATAGTATCAAAAATTTCAAGAAGAACATCAGCCTGCTGGATTTCAAAACTGTGAACAAGTCTGTTCATATTTTGAAGAATTTTTTTGCTGAATATAGCATTTGAAGTCTTTTTATCAAGAGTAACATCCATTTTTTTTGCTTCAAAATTAATATCCATAGCCTGCTGAATAAGGTCGCTTTCAAGAAATCCTCCTGAATGAGCAACAATATCATTAAATTTGTGGCTCAAAGCATAGCCTGCCGAAATTTTAAATTCATCAGGAATTTTAAGTCCCAAGCCTTGCAGGTTATATATTGCGCCTTTTCCTTCGTCATACATTTCCTGATAAGTTTGAGCAAATTTTTCAAGTTTGCCTTTTAAAAGAATTTGAAGAATTTTTCTTCTTTCTTCAATGAATATATCTTTCAATGTAAAGTATTCTTTGCCGAAGTATTCGTCCAAAGCTCTGATAATTTCTGTTAAAGTATTCATCAGATAAGTTTTAATAAGTTCTGTTTTAATTTTGTTAAATTCTGCTTCATCAGAATACTCTTTAATTGCACAGTGGAAATCTCCTCCTGCATATTGCATCAATGCAAATATAAGGTTAGATTTTTGAAGTGTGATTTTTGATTGAACTTCAATATGACCGATTATAAAAGTAGAAGTTCCTTTGTGCACTTTTTTATAAGCTTTTTTAGTTATTGTATAGCAGTAAACATCTTCTTCATCTTCAGCATCCTGATAAAGTGATGAAAGTGCCCACAGGCTTGCTATCTGCTTTGCCGTAACAATTGAGGGCTTTACAAACCTTTCAAATATATCTTTACCTGTTCCATGTTCAGGAATATTGCTTTTTGCTTCTGAAAGAATATTTAAGAAATGTTCTTCAATATTTTTATCCGTAAACTTAGATGCAAGCTGCATTGCACGAGCTGCGTATTTCATAATCTGAACTGTTTCAATTCCCGAAATTTCAGAGAAGAACCAGCCGCAGCTTGTATACATAAGCATAGACTGACGCTGAATTTCAAGTAATTCCATAGCTTTTACTCTTTCATCGTCAGATAAATCAGGTAAAAAGTTTTCTCTCTGGAATTTTTTCACATTCATATCGCCACGATCCAGTATTACGTCGACATATTTGTTACGAACATTCCAAACATCGCTGTTAAAATATTTTTTACCTTCTTCTTCATATATTTTTATAAGTTCATCTCGTAAATAATCAAGAGCATCTCTTAAAGGTTTTCTCCATTTTTGGTTCCAACCCGGATGACCGCCTGTAGAGCAGCCGCAATCTTCTTTCCATCTGCCTACTCCATGGAAACAGCTCCAGCTGGAAGCCTGCTTAATATCAACTTCGCAATCGCTTCTGTATTTTTCTAAATATTCTCCATAGTTGGTAATAGTGAAACCTTCGTCTTTAGCTTTAATTTTTAAAACATAAGCAAGCGCCATATCACCGAATTTTGTGTGATGACCGTAGCTTTCACCATCTGTGGCAATATTAATTAACTGCGGGTAATCTCTGCAGTCTGATACGCCTTCTTTCAAGCGTTTGCTGAACTTGTTGCCGTCTTTAAGTAATTCATCAAAAGCAACAGAACGGGAAATAGCGCCGTCATAGAAAAATAAGTCAATATATTTACCCGGAGCGGATTTGATATAATATCTGTAAGAACGAGCGGGATCAATATTTCCCCAGCTTACGTCCGTCCATTCTTTATCACCTTTTTTTCTGAATTTTGCAGCCTGATAAGGAGAAAGAATAGTAAACTTAATACCGTTTTCTTCCAGTACTCTTAGGGTATCATCGTCAACAGCAGTTTCTGCAAGCCACATACCTTCCGGTTTTCTGCCGAAGCGGTATTCAAAATCTCTTATACCCCATTTGACCTGTGTCTGTTTATCTTCCTCGTTTGCGAGCGGCATAATAATGTGGTTGTATACTTGAGCCAAAGCATTACCGTGTCCGCTATGTTCTGGAATACTTTCTATATCTGCCTTAATAATTCTTTCATATGTCAGAGGAGCGAATTGTTCCATCCAGGACAAAAGTGTCGGTCCAAAGTTATAGCTCATATGTTCGTAATTGTTCACAACATCAAGAATTCTGTTTCTGTTGTCAACAATTTTTGAAACAGAATTCGGGTTATAGCATTCTTTGTTAATTCTTTCGTTCCAATCATGGAAAGGCAATGCGCTGTCTTGAAGTTCAATAGCTTCCAGCCATGGATTTTCTCTCGGCGGTTGATAGAAATGTCCATGTATAGTAAGGAATATATCATTTTTTTTATTGCTCATCTCTTAACTCCGTTAATAATTAACATTATTTATTTTCAGTTTTAGGTTTGGAAGTGATTACGGTAAATTGGTCAACATCCATCCAGGGATCGCCTAAGGCTGTTGAAAATACTTTACCTGTAAATTCAATTTCATCACCTGAATTTAAATCAATATGTTTTTCTGCAACTGTTCTGTCAATAAAGATTTTTAATTCTGACAGAGGAATGTTGTGGTCGCAAACATCAGGTCTTTGAATTAAAAATGAAATATACTTTTCAGAACTTCTCATTGCAGGTTTGTAATCAAGTCCTAATGTAGAAAACTTGTCAAATTTTGCTTTAATTTTAATGTTTTTATTCAAATAAAAGTTTGGTCTGGCAACTACATCAAGCGGGTTAACAGTTGAGTATGTAGCTGCTGCTTGTTGAGTTTTTACAGCGGCAGTTGAATTTACGAGCAAGGTATCAGAAGCAGCGTAAGATATGCCTAAACCTGCTGTAATAGCCAGAATTAATATCAAACTTTTTATTTTATTCATTATAATCCCCTCTTATTTAATAATTTTACAATAATATTCTATCACAATATTTATTATTTGTAACTACCCGCCATAATAATTTAAAAGAATTGAAAAACGTAAAAAATCTGTTATAATATACATATAAATATAAGAAAGAAGCACCAGCGTAGCCGCTGGACCCGCCCCATGGGTTTTGCATAATTATTAAAAATTATAGAAAGGAGTACTTTATGAAAAGATTTATCAATTTCGGGGGGGGGGCAACCGTTTAAGCTCCTATAGCAAGGGTTTCACTTTAGCAGAAGGCACTACGTGCGTAGCCACGTTAGAAGATAATCGTTTAAGTGCGTTTACCCTGGCTGAAGTATTGGTTACTTTAGGCATTATCGGTGTAGTTTCCGCAATGACCGTGCCTTCATTGATGCAGAATTACCAGCGGCAGAGTTATGTAACCCAGCTTCATAAGGTTTACAATGAACTATCTCAAGCAGCGTTAAGATACCAGAATGATAAAAATGCTATTAATTTAAAAGAGGCAGGCTTAACTTCAGTTGCTGAAGTTAACAATTTTATAAATTCGTATTTTAAAGTTGTATCTACTTGTGATAAAGCAGAAACGCCATGTTTTGCAAGTTCTTATAAAAAGATGTCCGGATCTGCTGCTTTTTTTGAGGCTGATTGTAAATCATTTATACTGGCAAGCGGTGCGGCTATACGCCCGTATTTTAACGGCGGCAACAGTGGTAACAGGATTTTATCTGTAGCTGTTGATATAAACGGACAAAAAGGACCGAATATTATTGGTCGAGATTTCTTTATATTATGTTTGTATAATAACGGAGTAATAGATGATACTGATGACGGATTAACAGATGATGACGGTGAATTACTTGAAGTAAGTATTCCTATATCAAGAGAAGACAGAGAAAAATTATATACTAATATTTGTGCATCTGATTCTTCTAAAACTACGGGTTGTTTTGGAAAAATTCTTAATGACAACTGGGAAATGACATACTAACATAGAAAAAAAGCTCTCTTAATTTAAGAGAGCTTTTTTTTGTTTGTTTAAATTAAATTACACAGCGTAAACGCTAACTTGTTTTCTGTCACGTCTGTGAGCTTCGAATTTAACTTGTCCGTCAATCAAAGCAAATAATGTATCATCAGAACCGATACCAACGTTATTGCCTGGATGAACTTTTGTTCCTCTCTGGCGAACGATGATATTACCGGCTTTAACGATTTCGCCGCCGAATTTCTTAACGCCTAAACGCTTCGCTTCGGAGTCACGTCCGTTACGGGTTGATCCCATACCTTTCTTATGTGCCATTTTTATATTCTCCTATATTTTTTACTTACCAGTTTTTATGCTTCAGTTGTTTCAGCAGTTTCAGCTTTCTTTTGAGCAGAAGTTCTGATTTTAGAAATCATAACTCTTGTGAAGCCTTGTCTGTGACCTTGTTTTTTTCTGTAGCCTTTTTTAGGTCTTTGTTTGTAAACAATAATTTTTTTATCTTTGTCATGTTTAACGATTACACCTTCAGCAGATGCGCCTGTAACATAAGGCTGACCTACTTTAGATTTTTTACCGTTAGCTATCATAACGATTTTGTCAAAAATAATTTTTGCATCTTTTTCGCCGTCTAATAATTCAACATCAACGTAACGGCCTTCTTCTACTTGATACTGTTTTCCGCCTGTTTCTACAATTGCGAACATTTGTCTTTTCCTTTCTTTTGGGTTTCGTTTTTTCAATACAGCTTACGGGGTTGCAGCTGCCTTCGCTTTAAAAGCTTTTGAAAAATTATATAACGAGTTACCGCATACTAATACGTAAAGTTATTATCACCTGCTAAAGCAATCATGTCAAGTACTATTAACATTTATTAACTTTGTGTTCTACTGTTTTTGTTTGCGGTAAAATTACTAAAGGAAGATATGAGGGAAACTTGCGGGAACAGGGTTGTAATAAGATGAAATTTACGTCAGAAGATATAAGAATTGCAACAAATGCGCTTCAATCAGGGGAAAAAGAGGGAAGCTTTGAAATATCTACAGATACAAGAACTATTAAAAAAGGTGATTTGTATCTTCCGTTAAAGGGAGCTAATTTTGACGGTGAAAAATTTTGCTCTAAAGCAGTAGAAGCAGGTGCGGCAGGATGCTTTGTAACAGATAATAAAAAGCCTTGCAATCTGGTTTTTAAAGTTGATGATACGTTAAAAGCTTATCTTTCTCTAGCAAGGTTTGTAAGAAGAAAGTTTAACCCTATAACAATTGCTATTACAGGAAGTTCCGGTAAAACTACCACAAAAGAAATGGTTTATTCGGTAGTTTCCGAAAAATTTAAAACACAAAAAACATTTTCAAATCACAATAATGAAATCGGGTTGTGCCAGACAATTACTCAAATGAGTGAAGATACACAGGTGCTGATTGTTGAAATGGGAATGAGAGGTTTGGGCGAAATTGAACTTTTATCAACTTATGCGGAACCTGATTATGCAATCATAACAAATGCCGGTTCGGCTCACATTGGACGTTTGGGAAGTCTTGATAATATTGCAATTGCAAAATGCGAGATTACAAAGGCATTGAAAAAAACTTTAATAGCAAACGACTGTGAGCGTTTAAGAAAATTTACCCAATTTAACGGTGAAAAGATATTTTACTCTATAGATAATGTTAAAGTTCTGGAAAGAAAAAAAGGCTATTCCAGGTTTATTTATAAAGACAGAGAATATGAACTAAATGTAGAAGGCGATTATAATATTGAAAATTCAATGTCGGCAATAGAAATCGGGTATAAACTGGGGATGTCTTATGAAGAAATCAGAAAAGGACTTGCATCGTATCACCCGATTGAAAAACGCTGGGAAGCAGAAAAAATTCGTGGTTTTAATGTAATAAATGACAGCTATAATGCTAACCCCGAATCTATGAAAGCTTCTGTTTCAACGTTTCTGGATTTGTATGAAAAACCTGTTGTTATACTCGGTGATATGGGTGAACTCGGTGATAACGAAATTGAACTTCACAGGGAAGTCGGCAGATATTTGGCGCAAAAAGAAGCTGAAAATAAAAATAAAGCTGTTTTTATTACTGTAGGTTCACTGGCAGAAAATATCGGTGATGAATTAAAAAAAGCAGGTTTAGAAGTTTACAGTTTTAAAAATAATGATGAAACATCTCGTTACATTCTTGATAATCTTGATGTCGGTAATACAATATTTTTAAAGGCTTCACGAGCAATGAAGTTTGAAGAGATAATTGAAAACTTGAAGTTAATAAAAAGGGGATAAAAAATGATAATGCTTGCAGTTGCATTTTTGTTAGGTATGATATTATGTTTGCTATTCGGTGTACCATATATAGATTTTTTAAAGAAAAAAATGATCGGGCAATATGTTAAAGACTGTGCCCCCGAAGCACATGCGCAAAAGCAGGGAACCCCTACCACAGGCGGTGTCTTTATTATTGCAGCAATTATTTTAGCTTCTATTATTGTCCTTGCATTAGCTCAAAGACTGACAACGGAAGCATTTATTATTCTTTTAACCCTCTTGTTTTATACATTTGCAGGCTTTCAGGATGATTATATTAAAATTAAAGGAAAAGGAAATGACGGTTTGACTGCAAGAGGTAAACTGTTAAGACAGATTGCAATTGCAATGCTTCCTATTTTATATTTGATGATGTCAAAAACAGGTGCAGGTGATTTATCCGTGGGGCATTACGTATTGCATCTCGGCTGGCTGTATCCGATATTTGCGGTATTTGTAATAACAGGTGCATCTAACGCTTATAATTTAACTGACGGGCTTGACGGTCTGGCTGCATCAACAGGTATTTTTGCTTTTGCAGCGTGCGCAATAATTTGTTTGTTTACAGGATCTGCCGAAGCTGCTATTATTTCTGCTGTTGTGGCAGGTGCATTGACCGGATTTCTTAAATATAACAAACCTAAAGCTCAGGTGTTTATGGGCGATACAGGCTCGCTTGCAATCGGCGGTTTGCTTGGAACAATTGCTGTGCTGGGTAAATTTGAAATTCTTTTAATTCTTATAGCAGGCGTGTTTGTTATGGAAACTTTATCGGTAATTATTCAGGTTATAAGTTTTAAAACAACAGGTAAAAGAGTATTTAAAATGTCGCCTGTTCACCATCATTTTGAGTTGTGTGAATGGTCAGAGAAGAAAGTCGTAACTGTGTTTGCAATTACTTCTGCTATATTGTCGGGGCTGGCTGTTTTATTGTTTTTCTTAAGCGGTAGAGGTATTATCTGATGAAATCTTGTCCAAGTTTAAAATTATTTGATAAAAAAGTATTGGTTTTAGGACTTTCCAAAAGCGGCATATCTGCTGCTAAGTATTTGAACCGTGCAGGAGCTGATGTTTATTTAACCGAGTTTAGAGCAGAAAAACCTGATGATGCTGAAAAAATTGCCGAACTTAAACAGCTTGGTATTAATGTTGAAACGGGCGGTCACAGTGATGAATTTATAAAAGATGCTTATATAGCTGTTACAAGTCCCGGAATTCCTCCAAGGTCAGAGATTATGCAAAAATTAAAGGATGCAAAAGTTAAGGTAATTTCAGAGATAGAACTTGCTTATACACAAACACAGGTACCTTTTATTGCAATTACGGGGACAAACGGGAAAACAACTACAACAGCTTTGACTGCTCATATTTTATCTTCTGAATATAAAGCTGAGCCTTGCGGTAATTATGGAGTTCCGCCTTGTGATTTGCTTGAAGAAGATATTGATTTTATGGTTTGCGAGTGCAGTTCTTTCCAGCTTGAATACAGTAATGCATTCAGGGGGCAGATTGCAGTATGGACTAACTTTACGCCTGACCATATCGACTGGCATGAAGGTCTGGAAAATTATTTTAATGCCAAGGCTAAGATTTTTAAAACTCCACAGGCACCTGCATTTTCAGTTTTAAACGCAAAAGATGAAAAATTGCTGGAATTTTCAAAAGAATGCAGCGGCACTGTATTTTTGTTTGCTGGTGATATTGGTGAAAATTGCAGTTATGTAAAAGATGGGATTATTTACTTTAAACGTAACGGCAAAGAAGAAGAAATTATCACAATCACAGATTGCCCATTAATAGGGGAGCATAATTATCAAAACGTTATGTGTTCTTTGATTGTTGCCAAGCTTGAAGGTGTGTCTAACGATAAAATCAGAGAAGCAATAATGTCATTTAAAGTTCCCGAACACAGACTGGAAAAATTTGCACAAAATGAAAAGACTGTTTTTTATAACGATTCAAAGGCAACAAATCCTGAAGCAAGCCTTGTTGCAATAAATTCTTTTAATAATTGTGATGTAGTTCTAATTGCAGGCGGCAGAGATAAAAATACAGACTTGACAGAATTCTGTCAAGCAATCAACAAACATATTAAAACAGTTATTTTAATCGGAGAAGCTGCAGAAAGATTTGATGAGAATTTGAAGAAAAACGGTTTTGAGAACATAATAAGAGAAGACACTATGGAACAGGCTATTGACAAATCAATAGAATTAAACCCTGATGTAGTCTTATTATCACCGGCTTGTGCAAGCTTTGATATGTATAGCGGATACGAGGAAAGAGGAAGGGTATTCAAGGAATATGTCTTATCAAAGATTAAATAGAGAACGGGAACATCGAAATTTAAGAGATGAACATGCAATCCAGAGTGTTATAATTTCTTCTCCTGATAAGACACTGTTAATTGTAGTTGCTTTCCTTGTAATAATCGGATTTTTGGCTATATTTTCAGCAACCGCACCAAAGTGTTTGGATGAGGGCGGTAATCCGGCACAATTTTTATTTAAACAGTTAATCTGTTTTGTTGTGGGTTTTGTCGGTCTGAAATTCTTTATGAATTATGATTATAAAAAGCTTGCGGACTGGAATGTTATAATAATGGCATCAATTCTTATAGCTTTATTTTTGGTAGATTTTACACCTTTAGGGGTTACCGTAAACGGAGCAAAAAGGTGGATTAACCTTGCAGGTTTCCAATTGCAGCCGTCTGAGTTTGCAAAACCTGCTGTTGTGCTTTTGCTTGCAAATGCTTTTAGAAAAGATGCAAATCTGTTTGACCAGAATAAATGGGTATGGGCATTTTTTCCTATTATAGCAATGGCAGGGTTAATATTTATCCAGCCTAACCTTTCTATGGTAATTTTGCTTGGAATGACAACTGTTGTAATGTATATGGCGGCGGGCGGTTCTATGAAACTGTTTTTGAGCTGTGTGGGAACAATGTTTGCTACTGTTGTAATCGGTTTGACTACAATTATTAAACCGTACCAGTTGCAGCGTATAAAAACCTGGCGTCATCCGGAACTGGATCCTCTCGGTGCAGGTTATAATATTATACAATCACTAATCGCTTTTGCATCAGGCGGGTTTAGCGGAGTCGGTTACGGCGGTTCTATTCAAAAATTGTCATACCTTCCTGAATGCCATACGGACTTTATTTTTGCAATCATTGCTGAAGAACTAGGTTTTGTGGGATGCGTACTTGTAATCGGATTATTCTTTACATTTATGCAGCGAGGATTTTTAATCGCTGCAAGATGCCCTGATATGTACGGGAAACTTCTGGCTGTCGGAATAACATTCTCAATTGTTTTTCAGGCATTTATGAACATGAGTGTTGCAAGCTCATTCCTGCCGACTACGGGGGTTCCGCTTCCGTTTATCAGTTACGGAGGTTCTTCTTTAATCGTTTCTTTAATTATGGTAGGAATACTTTTAAATATATCTAAGAAAAGAATTAAGAAAATAAGGAACAGATTTTAATGACAGGTAAAAAGAAGACATATTTTATAACAGGCGGAGGAACAGGCGGTCATATTTACCCTGCTGTTGCGGTTGCAGATGCGTTAATGAATGATGACGAAACAAAGGATTTATACTATATTGGAAATCCTAAAAATCTTGAATATGACATTGTAAGTCAAAAAGGTTACAAATTTTTAGGTATAAATATTCATGGTATGCCGAGAAAAGCAGGTTTTGAATTTCTTAAATGGATGTTTCAGCTCGGTTTAGCGGTTTTAAAATGCAGTTTTTATCTGCGTAAATATAAGCCTGATGTAGTGTTCGGTACAGGCGGATATGTTTCGGCTCCTGTATTGCTTTCTTGTATAGCATTTAAGAGAGGGCATATAAAGCAAACACCTTATATGCTTCATGATTGTGATGCACAGCCGGGGCTGGTTACAAGAAAACTTGCACCTGATGCAGCGTGTGTATCTCTTGCTTTTGAGTGTGCTGCTGAATGTTTAAAAAATAATAATTGCAAGATTAACGGCAATCCTATACGAGGAGCTTTCAAAACTCTTTCAAAACCTGAGGCTCGTAAAAATTTAGGATTGGAAGATAAACTTACCGTTTGTGTAATGGGAGGTTCGCAAGGAGCTCGTTCCATTAATGATGCTGCTGTAGAAATTTTAAAAACTCTATCAAAAGATTATAATATACAAGTTATTTTTCAGACAGGAAAGAAAAATTTTGAACGTGTTATAGAACAGTTAATCAGAATTTATCCTGAGTATGAAGCTGACACAAATCTTCTCATAAAACCTTATTTTGATGATATGGTAAGCGTATTAAAAGCCAGTGACATTGCTGTGTCCCGTTCCGGTTCATTAAGCATATCGGAAATTTGTGCATCCAGAATTGCGCCGATATTTGTTCCTTATCCTCACGCTGCTGCTGATCATCAGCGCAAAAATGCGAAATGTATGGTTGATCAAGGAGCAGGATTGTATATTGAAGATAAAGAGATTACAGATAAAATTCTGTTGAATAATATTCTTGCATTGATAAATGACAGTGATAAATTAGCAGAATTGCAAAAAAATTCTCTTTCCCTTGCTAAGTTTGACGGCACAGAAAAAATCGTAGAACAATTGAAAGAAGTTGCCAATGATAAATAATTATGAAAAGGCTGTAGAACTTTTAACTTCGCAGGGTAAATTTTATATAAATCTTGGTCTGGAAAGAATTGCTCTAATTCTTGATTTGCTGGGTAACCCTCAAGATAAATTAAAGTGCATACATGTTGCGGGCACTAACGGTAAAGGTTCGGTTTGCGCAATGATTGCTGCTGTTCTTGAAACTGCCTCTATTAAAACTGGACTTTATACAAGTCCGCATATTTTTGAGTATACAGAACGCATTAAAATTAACGGTTCAGAAATTTCTAAAGAAGATTTTGCAAATTATATTTTTGATATATGTGAAATTGCCGATAAGAATAGTATTCACCTTACAGAATTTGAAATTCTTACTGCCGTAATGTTCAAGTATTTTGCAGATAATAATGTAGAAGTCGTTGTTTTAGAAACAGGTTTAGGTGGCAGATTTGATGCAACAAATGTTATTAAAAGCAATCTGTGTTCAATAATTACCCACATTGATTTGGACCATACCGAAAGGCTTGGGAATACCCGATCTGAAATTGCTTTTGAAAAAGCAGGCATAATCAAACCTGATTGTCCTGTTATAACCTGTGAAGGTTATGAGGAAATAAAAGATAAGGCAGATGAATGTAACTCCTTATTTGTAATGGTTACCCCGTTTGAGGATACGAGCGGTCTTTCATTAAGAGGAACCTGTCAGCAGGAAAATTTATCTCTTGCACTGGCAGCTGTAAGACTTGTATTTCCTGATATTCCTGAAAGTGTTATTCGTGACGGAATAAAATCAGTTAAACATCCCTGCCGTTTCCAGGTCTGTGACAATAATCTGATTATTGATGCATCGCACAATCCAAATGGTGCAATGGCTTTGCGTGAAAGCTTAGATTTTTACTATCCTGACAAAAAACGTTGTTTTGTATTCGGATGTTTGAAAAATAAAGATTATAAAAAAATGATGGAAATTCTTTTTGAAAAAGGTGATGAAATTTATTTTTACCATTTTAATAACAAAAACTCCTGCACTATCAATGAGTTACAGGAGGTTTGTAAATTCCCTTCCAAACAATTTGTTTCGTTAAAAGATTTGCCTGATGACAATTTAAAAATTGTTTGCGGTTCTTTCTATATGTTAAATGAGATTATCCCTCAATCTCTTGTTCGCTGACCATTTCTTCCAAAAGGTTGGTTACTCTTGCCGGAACAAAGTCGGTACAAGAGTTCCAAATTAAAGTAGGTCTTTGACTTTTTATTGAAGGGCTTGGATAATCGCTGTTACAAATACCTTTTAGCATATTTGTGGTACCGTCGACACTGGATGTAAAGTGCTCACAGCAGCTGCAAATTTTTAACACAAAACCGTAATCATTAAGTTTTTGTCTTAACTCCTGCAGTGCATCTATCATTCTCAAGTGTCTGCCTGTTACAAATTTTTTGTTCTTATACATAAACTTGATTTTCGCCAGACCTGTTTCGGAAATAAATTCTATGGTACAAGGAAGTTCACGTCCCGCATTATTCATTACAAAAGCTTCTATAACCAGCTTTTCTGTTCCTTCGGGAAGTTCTTCTTTTTGTGCGATTTTGTTTCTGATAATCCTTATCGGAGGAAGGTTTTTAATTATGTGGCATAAAGAATAAACAGGGTATAAACATAATCGTACAATTTCTTTGAATGTCAGTTTTGAATTAATTAAGCTTATGCCAAAACCTGCAACAAGAATTAAGAATGTGAAAAGAACAATTCTAAAATCAACAAAGAAGTAGTATCTGTATGAGTGTTTAAGAATTACTCCGTAAACAAGCAATATCATCCAGATATTAGGATTAATTAATGAAAAAGTGTGCTCTGCAAAAACATAGTTTTTTGTCCAAATTTGTGAAAAGCAATTTTTGAACAGTTCTAATCTTGCAGATAGTCTAGGTTTTCTAAACTCATAATTAGCAGTATCCACATAAGTTTGTATGTTAGGATTGTATGTGCAAGGACATTTAATTTTAGATAACAGCATACTGTATTTTAATTCACTGTTAACATCTTTAAAATCAACAGAACCGATTTGGTCAACTATATCTTTTTTGATAACAAATACACCTGAATCGGCACTGGCAGCAAGACCGAACAATGAACGTGCTTTGCGCATAAAGTTCATATGATATTTTTGATAAGCAGCTTTAATTTTATCAACAGGTCCGAGATTATCGGTCAATATAAGTGTTTCTCCGCTTAAAGCACTGTTGTTAACGAGTGCGGAATTTACTGTTGTTAGAAAGTTTGCGGGAATGCTTCTGTCTGCATCAATAAATACATAAGAATCAATTGTCTGGTCTTTTGACAATCTTTCAATAAGTATTGATACAGCCTGATCTTTTCCGACTGTTCCAACATCTTTGATGTTTATAAGATTAATGAACGGTTCTTTTTCAAAAAGTTTTTCAGAACCGTCAGAGCAGTTATCAAGAATAGCAAAAACTTTAAAATTATTTATTGGATAATCCTGCATTTTTAATTCTTTAATAAGATTTTCAAGAGTAATTTTGTTGTTTCTGGCATAAATAACAACAGCTAGATTATCTTTTTCTTCATATTGTGAGTATCTTTTTTCAATCCTGAACGGTTTATCGTTAAGGTTTCTTACAGCAAGAGCGAAAAAATACAAAGAATACATCGCAATATAAATGTATAAAATGTCTAAAATTAATTCCATAATCATCCTTTCACAATAATATTCTATTTAAAAGAATTTTAAAAATCCATTACATGTTAATAAATGTAATCAAAGTGAAATATTGAAAAATTTGGCTTAATAGTTTATAATAAGAATACAGTTATTAAATGAAAGGAGCAATTAATGAAAAGATTTATTAATTTCGGGGGGGGGGCAACCTAAAAGCTCCTGCGTTTACTTTGGCGGAGGTTCTTGTCACGCTCGGTATTATCGGTGTTGTATCAGCTATGACCGTACCTTCTTTGATGCAAAATTACCAGCGCCAGAGCTATGTTACCCAATTGCACAAGGTTTATAATGAGTTATCTCAAATTTTAGTTCGTTATCAAAATGACAAAAACGCCTTAAATCTTTTTGAAGCAGGTTTAAACTCTACTGCAGCTATACAGAATATGTTGACTTCATACACTAAAGTTATAGCGACCTGTGATACGGTTGTTGAGCCTTGTTTTGCAAATTCATACAAATATCAAAGCGGCAGTACGGTAACTGCTGGTAGTTATACTGCTAATATAAAAGCTTATGTACTTGCCAGCGGAGCTGCGATTAGACCTATATACAGTGCCACAACATCCAAGCTTGCTAACTTTATGGTTGATATTAACGGACCAAAAGGTCCTAATATTGTCGGACGAGATCTTTTCTTTCTTTATTTGTATAAAAATGGGCTTATAGATGATGGTATTGATTCAACTACAAATGTTGCACCGTTAACAAAGGAGCAGCGTGAGGCTTTAGGTAATTGCACCTCAAGCGTTACAGGATGTTTTGGAAGAATTTTAAATGATAACTGGGAAATGAATTATTAAGTATGAAAAAAGAACCTGAATATCAGGTTCTTTTTTTACTTATATTGTTTAAATTGTTATACTAATTCAACAACTTTTTGTGCATTTCTTGAAGCTATTTCAACAAGGCTTCTTGTTGTAGCCATCATTGATAATGTTGAATCCATTTTATTAATACAAGAACCGCATCCGATAGCAGAAGCACCTGCAGCGAATGCGAAAGGTGCAGTTGTCGGATTGATAGCTGTTGCAGTCATAATAGGCATATCAATGTTTCTTGAAAGTTCAATTGTATTAGAAAGTGTTAACTCAGCTCTTTCCATTAAGCCTCTTGCACCTTCAGAGATATTAGAAGATGAGAAGTGACCTTCAGTTTGGATTAAGTCGATACCCATAGTTTCTAATTTTCTTGCCAATTCAATTTGTTCAGCGATAGGTAATTCACCAGGAATTGTAACTGAGAAAAATACTCTGGTGTCGCCTAACATATCTAAAGTTTCATTAACTAAGCTTAAAACTTGTTCGGCAGAGAAAGAAATACCTTTTTTGTATAATACATCAAAGTTTCCTAACTCAATAGCATCTGCGCCAAGTTCAACAGCTTTAACCAATTCAGAAGGAACAATTGATGATACGAAAATAGGCATATCAGTCATTTCTCTGATTTCTGAAATAATTTCAGGTTTAGCGCAAATATCAACAGCAGAAGCTCCTGATTCTTGAGCTGACATAACAACTTTTTTAATGTTTTCGATATCAAAGTTATCAATACCTGCAATAACTTTTACTGCTCTCTTTTCTGTTAAATGTTTTCTGAATAATTCAATACTCATAGTTTAAAGTCCTTTCTTATTACAATTCACTTTTTTTCTGAATTATACATTAAAATTGTAATAAATACAATAACTAACCTCAAAAAATTTTTGAGGGCTGATGAATTAAACCCGAAATCGCAAATAATAGTATCAAAAGGGGAGTAATATGGTTAAAAAAATAATTTTATTTTGCACATTAGCTTTGTTTATGGCAATGCCTGCATCGGCGCAAAATTTCGAACCTGATGAACTTATTAATATAAGTGTATACGAAAAGATAAATCCTGCAATAGTGTCTATAGATGCCAATCTTGATGACGGATTTTCAGCAGGCACGGGATGTGTTGTGAGAAATGACGGTATAATCCTGACAGGTTCTCATGTTATTGAAGGGGCAAAAAATATCGAAGTTACAACTTATGACGGTAAAGTTTATAAGGCAGCAGTGCTGGCTAAAATGGGTAAAAATAAAGACTTAGCTCTGCTTAAAATTGAACCTAAGCAGAAATTAAAAACGATCTCATTCGGCGATTCCGAACAGGTAAAAGTCGGACAAAAAGTTTTAGCCATAGGCAATCCTTTCGGTTTTGCAGGAACATTGACATCCGGTATTGTATCAAGAATTGATTATGCAAAAGGCAGAATTCAAACTGATGCGGCAATAAATCCGGGATGTTCAGGCGGTCCGCTTTTGAATTCGCAAGGTGAAGTTATCGGTATATCACAGTCTATCTATAATCCTGATAATAATATTTCAAACATCGGTATAGGTTTTGCAATACCTGTTAACGAAGCTAAAAAATTCATAGCTTCTGCAAAGTTAGACGAAACAATTTTGACTTCCAAAAAACGTTTTGCACTAAAAGAATAAATAATTTGTAAAGATATACTCTTGTTTATTTCTTTTGTGCTATAGTAATTCCTATAGAACTAAGGAGGAATTATGACAGAGTTTTATTTTATGAACGGTGAATACGTAGATGCTTCTAAAGCAATGCTTCCTGTTCGTACACATGCTTTTTTATACGGAACTGCCGTATTTGAAGGTATCAGAGCGTATTGGAACGAAGAAGAAAAGCAATTGTATGCTTTTAGAGTTCCTGAACACTACGACAGACTTCAAAGAAGTGCAAAAATTATGTATATGGAAAGCCCTTATACAACAGAAGAATACTGTGAAATTACAAAAAAGCTTCTTGCAAAAAATAATTATAAACAGGATTGTTATATGCGTCCGACTTTATATAAGTCAGCTCAAAAAGTTGGTCCCGGTTTATATGATAATGAAGACTCATTCCTGATTATTTCAAATAAAATGGGTGATTACATTGATACATCAAAAGGTTTAAGAGTTTGTGTATCAAGCTGGAGAAGAAACAGTGACAACGCTATTCCTCCTCGTGCAAAAGTTGCGGGTTCTTACGCTAATGCTGCTTTAATTAAAACTGATGCTCATAATGCAGGATTTGATGATGCGGTTGTTTTGGATGAAGCAGGTCAGGTTACCGAAGGTTCTGCAATGAACTTATTCCTTGTTCAAAACGGAAAACTTGTAACTACAATGAAAACCGATAATATTTTAGTCGGAGTTACAAGAAACACAATTATTGAACTTGCAAGAGATGTTCTTGGTATTGAAACTGAAGAACGTGCTATTGACAGAACTGAACTTTACATTTCCGATGAAGCTTTCTATTGCGGTACAGGAGCTCAAGTAAGCCCTATAGTAGAAGTTGACAACAGAAAACTCGGTGACGGAAACGTCGGACCTGTATCTAAGGAACTTCAAAAGTTATACTTTGATGTTGTTAAAGGAAAAGTTCCTAAATATAAAAAATGGTGTATGCCGATTTACTAACTTATCACAAGCGGGCAAAGCGCTATAGCGCTCTGCCCCTTTATATGATTGCAGGGGCGAAGAGATTGATTAATTTTTTAGGCTTGTGTGTACAAAATTTAATAAGAAGTATTAAATACCTTTTTCAGGTAAGATTTTCTGCTGTACTTTCACAGGCGGCAGCCATAAGTTATGATTCATTGCCTATTTCTTTGATTATTGCTTTTATTGCTGCTGCTGTAATTGCAATTCAGGTATCTAAACAGTTTTTGATGAGCGGAGCAGAAGCTTACATTGGGGGTACAATTGCAGTTGTTATGATAAGAGAGATTGCTCCCGGCTTTGTTGCGCTGGCAATCGGAGCAAGAGCAGGTACTGCAATATCTGCAGAAATTGCAAATATGCAGGTAACTTCACAGGTTGATGCTATGAAGACTTTAAAAGTAGATCCGGTCGGTTATTATTTTACCCCGAGAATTCTGGCAGCTGTATTAACTGTTCCAATGGTTGTTTTAATTGCCGAATTTATAGGTATAGCGGGAGGAATGCTTGTTTCACAGGCAACTATTGATTTACATCCTGCAAGATATATGAATTCTGCGTGGTTATGGATTTCGACCCGTGATATTTATATAAGCTTATTAAAAGCATCTATATTTGGCGGTTTGATATCACTTGTTTGTGCCACTCAGGGATATGAAACAAGAGGCGGTGCTAAGGAAGTCGGAACATCTACAACGCAGGCTGCAATACTATCTACGATATATATGCTTGTTGCAGATTTTTTAATAAATCTTGTATTTTATATCATATAATGTTATAATAAGAATACAGTTATTAAATGAAAGGAGCAATTAATGAAAAGATTAATTATAGGCTTAGCTTCGTCAGTTGGAAAAATTATGCCAAGGCTCCAATGTGACGGGTCAAGCGGCTACGCTTGCGGGGGGGGGG
>ERZ779758.185-NODE-185-length-26187-cov-8.46988_pt1 | contig 26187 bp, 17 predicted proteins | sample MGYA00511256_ERZ779758 | MGnify/ENA primary metagenome ERZ779758 (study PRJEB29588, sample SAMEA2162460) | human gut metagenome | biome: human gut; feature: human-associated habitat; material: faeces | place: Denmark | collected 2008/2010 ... | reverse complement strand
CGGATGATTTTATACAGCAAATTATTCATGTCATAGAAGCTAATCTGGCGAATGAGAACTTTAATGTAAAAATGTTGGCGGAGCAATTGAATATGAGTCAGCCTACCCTTTATAGAAAAATAAAGCAACGTAGCGAACTGGCTGCTATTGATATGATTCGGAGTGTACGGATGAGCAAGGCTGCTTCTCTAATTATGGAGAACAGATATTCCATTCAAGAAATAGCCGAAATGGTAGGTTATAGCGACACCCGCACACTCCGAAAACATTTCACTGAGCAATTCGGAGTGTCGCCATCCAAGTATATTGATAAGCCTGAAATATAAGGGAGTTAGCCGAAACAGATTCCCATTCGTTTTCCTTGGACAATCAGGTCATGGTTTTCGTCTACCAGCTTTAATTTGCCGGCTACCTCATTCAAAGAAACAGAGCCTATCTGAGCTCCTTGCAAGGAAACCATTCGTCCGAATTGTCCGGAAGCAATCAGTTCTGTGGCATGTCCTCCCATTCGGGTGGCAAGGTTACGGTCGTATGGAGTGGGGGAGCCGCCACGCTGGATATATCCCAGTACAGTTTCACGGGTCTCAAATCCGGTTTCATATTCTATTTCTTCGGCTATGTATTCGGCAGCTTTTTTGCCGTTGATGGTTTGGATACCTTCTGCCACAACGACGATGGAGTAGGGTTTTCCTTTTTTCAGTCTTTCGATAATGGTGTTGCCGATGTTGTGGATATTATAGGGTAGTTCCGGGATGAGAATAACATCACCGCCGCCTGCCATGCCTGAGTAAAGGGCAATCCATCCGGCTTTATGTCCCATCACTTCAATAACCATGACACGCTGGTGCGAACTGGCAGTCGAATGCAAACGGTCGATGGCATCGGTTGCAATCGTTACGGCAGAATCGAACCCGAAAGAAACATCGGTTCCCCATACATCGTTGTCGATGGTTTTAGGAACAGATACCACATTGACACCCGCTTGTGCTAATTTGGCAGCGGTTTTTTGCGTACCATTTCCACCGATACAGACAATGCAGTCCAGTCCCAGTTCATGGATATTCTTCAACATTAATGCCGGTTTGTCTTCGGAAGCGGCAGACAGACGCTTTTTAAATGGTTTTTCACGTGAAGTTCCAAGAATGGTTCCTCCTAAATTAAGCAAACCCGATAACGATTTTTCTGTCAAAGGTTCTATATCATTGTCCAGTAAGCCTCGAAATCCGCTTCGGATTCCAAATACTTCCATGCCGTAGTGATTTATGGCTGTTTTACAAACTCCTCTGATAGTGGCGTTTATTCCGGGACAGTCTCCTCCTGATGTCAAAATTCCTATCTTCATAGCCTCTGATGTTAAGTTGTAAGCGTGCGTAAAGATAAGAAAAAATAAAAGTAATGCAGAAATCTATAAAAAAAATAATGTTATAAGGCTTATTAATACAGAAAAGGTTAATTTTGCAGGATATAACGAATTGTATATTAACGGAAATGAATTCGACCAAACTAATTAGTACACTATTCAAACCCAGACAGGCAGCTACAGCATTGTATGCCACTCAAGCGGAAGCTATTCAGGCAAAGGTCTTTAAACGTCTTATCAAAGACGCTGCCAATACGGAATGGGGATTGGAGTATAGCTATAAAGACATAAAGAGTTATCAGGATTATCAACGTGTTCCTTTGCAGACTTATGAGGAAATAAAACCATACGTGGAGCGCATGCGCCGGGGAGAAAAAAATGTGTTGTGGCCGGGTGAAGTTATTTGGTTTGCAAAGTCTTCGGGTACGACAAATGATAAGAGCAAGTTTATTCCTGTCAGCAAGGAAGGATTGCACGATATCCATTATGCCGGCGGTATGGATGCCGTCGCGCTTTATTTGCAGCAAAATCCCGATAGCCGTTTTTTTTCGGGAAAAGGGCTGATTTTGGGAGGTAGTCATGCTTCCAATTATAATCTGAAGCGGAGTTTGGTGGGTGACTTGTCTGCCATTCTGATTGAGAATGTCAATCCATTGGTCAACCTTATTCGTGTGCCCGAAAAGAAAATCGCATTGTTGAGTGACTTTGAGGAAAAGGTGGAAAAGATTGCGCGTAGCACAATGAACAAGAATGTGACCAATCTGTCGGGAGTGCCTTCGTGGATGTTGGCTGTTGTCAGACATATCATGGAAATCAAGGGCACAGATAATCTGGCGGAGGTATGGCCTAATCTGGAAGTGTTCTTTCATGGAGGAGTGGCATTTACCCCTTATCGCGAACAATACAAGCAGATTATCCGCAGTGATAAAATGCACTACATGGAGACTTACAATGCCAGTGAAGGTTTCTTCGGATTGCAAAATGATTTCGACGACCCTGCCATGATGCTGATGATTGACTACGGGGTATTCTATGAATTCATTCCGATGGAAGAGATAGAAAACGAAAATCCTCATATCATTCCTTTGGCAGACGTGGAGCTGAACAAGAACTATGCAATGGTTATCAGTACGTCTTGCGGTTTGTGGCGTTATATGATTGGCGATACGGTGAAGTTCACGAGCAAGTATCCTTATAAGTTTGTCATCACGGGCCGCACCAAGCATTTCATTAATGCTTTTGGTGAAGAACTGATGGTGGACAATGCCGAACAGGGACTGGCAAAGGCGTGTGCCGCTACCGGAGCACAAATCACAGACTACTCCGCTGCTCCTGTTTTTATGGATGCCAATGCCAAATGCCGTCATCAGTGGTTGATAGAATTTGCAGTCAAGCCGGACTCTTTAGAGAAATTTAGCAAGGTACTCGATACCTCTTTACAAGAAATTAACTCTGATTACGAAGCAAAACGACATAAAAACCTTACCTTGCAGCCGTTGGAAATTATTGTGGCCCGTCCTAACCTGTTTCATGATTGGTTGAAAGAGAAAGGTAAGCTGGGAGGACAACACAAAGTACCTAGGCTGAGCAATACACGTGAATATATAGAAGAAATGCTAAGCTTGAACAAGTAAAGAAATGAATTGGAATAGACATAAATTACCTGCTTTGCTGATGTTGATGATTGTGGTGTACTCATGCGCCAGCATGGGAAACCCCGATGGTGGTCCATATGATGAAGAACCGCCAAAGTTTGTCCGGAGTACTCCTAAACCATTTGCCATCAATAGTAAAGAGAAAAAAGTAACTATTGAATTTGATGAATTTATCAAGCTGGAAAAGGCTGCGGAGAAAGTGGTTGTATCTCCTCCCCAGTTGGAACAGCCTGAAATCAAAGCCAGTGGGAGGAAAGTAGTGGTAGGACTGGTGGATTCGTTAAGACCGAATACTACTTATACTATTGACTTCGCGGATGCTATTGTTGACAACAACGAGGGTAATCCACTAGGTAATTATGCCTTTACCTTTTCCACCGGTACGACTATTGATACAATGGAAGTATCGGGGACAGTGCTCAGTGCTTCAGACTTGGAGCCGGTGAAGAATATTCAGGTAGGTCTGCACTCTGACTTGAGTGACAGTGCTTTTATGAAGAAACCATTCGACCGGGTATCCCGTACCGACAGTCGCGGACACTTTTCCATTCGCGGTATTGCACCCGGCAAATATCGTATCTATGCCTTAATGGATGGTAATCAGAACTACTTATTCGATTCCAAGACCGAGATGATTGCTTTCAGCGATTCCATTATTATACCTGCCATGGAGGATGCCATGCGTCAGGATACGATTTGGAAGGACTCACTGACCATCGATACCATCAAAAGTGTGGGTTATACCCGTTTCCTGCCGGATGATATTATCCTGAGAGCGTTTAAGGAAGAGAATGACCGTCAATACCTTACTCGCAGTGAACGTGACAAAGAGAATCATTTTGTTCTTACTTTCAGTGCGCGGGCGGATACGCTTCCCACACTGAAAGGATTGAATTTTGACGAACGGGATGCTTTTATCATCGAGAAGACCGACCGCAACGACTCTATCTGCTATTGGATTAAAGACTCGTTGATATATCAGATGGACACGCTCGAAATTCAGATGGATTACTTGGCAACGGATACGTTGGACCGTCTTGTTCCGCAGACCGATACGCTTTTTTTGGCAAATAAGTTGACTCGTGCGGAGCGGGAGAAGCTGGAGGCGAAAGCAGCCGAAGAGAAGGAAAAGGAACGAAAAAAGAAAGAAAAGAAAGGAGAAAAGATTGAACCGGAGCCTACCAAGTTCCTTACGTTGAATGTGGATGCTCCTTCTGCTTTCGACCTTGATAGAAATGTATATCTGTCGTTCGATGAGCCTGTGGCGAGCATTGATACGGCAGCCATTCACATGGAAATAAAGAAAGACAGCCTGTGGGAAGAAATTCCGTTTCTGTTTGTCTCGGATTCAGTGTTGCCTCGCAAGTATGAGATATTGGCGGAGTGGGAGCCCGAAAAGGAATATCAGTTGTCGATAGACTCGATGGCCTTTAAGGGAGTGTATGGCCTGCATACCAACAAGGTGAAACAGACCATGAAGGTGAAGAAACTGAATGAATACGGAACCATCTTGCTGAATATTACCGGAGCAGATTCGACAGCAGTGGTAGAGTTACTGGACGGAAGTGGAAAGGTGTTGCGCCAACAACGGATAACTCCTCAGAATACGGCGGATTTCTATTATCTCAATCCCGGTACGAAATTCTATATCCGTCTGTTCAACGACCGGAATGGCAACGGTGTCTGGGACACCGGAAAGTATTCGGAGCACTTGCAGCCTGAAGAGGTCTATTATTTCCCGAAAGTATGGGAGATGAAGGCAAACTTTGACTTTGAGGAGAATTGGAATATCAATGCGGTTCCGGTTGAAAAGCAGAAATTGGATGAAATAAAGAAGCAGAAGCCGGAAGAGACGAAGAAGATACAGGACAGAAACAAAGAAAGAGCTAGAAAACTAGGCCGATGAAAAAGATTATATTCATACTATTGTGTTCTTGGTTCACTATATGTGCCGCGGGAGCGCAGTGTGCTGCAAAGAATGAAGCCATACAAGCGGGCGAACTGTTGACTTATGACCTTAAGTTCAACTGGAAATTCATCTGGAAAGATGCCGGTGTTGCCCGAATGGATATGCAGGCAGTGACTTATCAGGGTAAGCCTTGTTTCCGCACTAATTTGGTGGCTGCCACAAATGGTATGGTCGATTTCTTTTTCAAGATGCGTGATACGCTGACTTGCATCACGACCAATCGGTTGGAGCCTCTTTATTTCCGTAAAGGGGCGGAGGAAGGTGACCGTTATACGGTGGACGAAGTATGGTTCAGCTATAAAGATGATAAATGTATTGCCAATCAGCGCAGGATGCGTCGGGGGCGTGATACGGTGAGGGCGCGTGACGAAAGCGAAGGATGTATGTTTGATATGTTGAGCATTCTGATGCAGGCACGCTCTTTCGATGTCGATGATTACACGGTGGGGCAGAAGATTATTTTCCCGATGGCCACCGGCACTAAGATAGAAGACCAGACGTTGATTTATCGTGGAAAGAAAGTATTTAAGGCAGAAGGCGGAGTGAAATATCGTTGCCTTGTCTTTTCGTTGGTGGAATATAAAAAGGGAAAAGAGAAAGAGGTGATTACCTTTTATATCACCGATGATAAAAACCATTTACCCGTGCGTCTGGACCTTTATCTGAACTTTGGCTCTGCCAAGGCATTCTTGAAAGAGATAAAAGGAAACAGGCATCCGTTGACATCGATTGTCGAGAAGAAGTAGGGGCGAGGTTTGCTCGCCCGAAAACAGTTTGCTTTGTGTATTCGGGCAATCCCTGTCACTACAGGTATTGGAAATGCCTGTAGTCTTAGTCGTCAAAGAGTTTGGCTTTTCTGGAAACCAGTCTCAATGTAATTTTCCCTTCATTGATTATCCTTAAGATATCCTCTCCTCCTTTATTAACCTTGCATAGAGAAATTTTCGGTCCCATGATTTTATCAATGCGCACTTCTCCTACTTTATCTTCCATATAATTACCGTCAATCATACCATCTTCCATTACATCAAACCGTTGACCTTCCTTTATGGGATCATCATATCCCAGATTGATATAAACCGTTTTGGCTTTTTTTCCATTATCACCGGCAAGTTTCAAGATACTGCCATAAACCTTAAAGTAATTTTCTATAAAATTTCTCATTTCATATGACATGCCCAACAGTGAATGTTCCAGTGCTGCAAACTGACTTGCATCTTTGCCCGAAGACGAACCGGTTTCTTCGTAAATCCTTGTACCGATAGTGGTTCCGTCACTGGTACGAATCAAGTCCAACTGTAGTTTAAACTTCTCTTTAAAACTGTTCTCGCGGCTGTGGTAACGAGGATGTGAACTTCCGTCGTCAGTAGCTTCGCGTGACACTATATTTCCGCGTAGCAGATAGTCTGCCCGAAAACGGCGTGCATCTTCCAATGGGCTCAAATTAAGGTTGGCACCTACGGAAACAGCATCAATGATATTCACACGATTCGTTTGTTGTATACCGTTCAGTACAACATTCCGAATGGTGCTGAGAACTTTATTGGGAATTTTGATCTCGCTATTGAAATCATCGATATAAATCGTGTGTTTCTGTGCGGATACCCCTAAGGATATCAGTAATGACAGGCAAATTAACAGGACTTTGTTTTTCATTACGTCATGGATTTGTAGGGTTTGTAATGCAGTTGTATGACGAAATTAAAAATATTGTTGCTTATTTGCAAACGAATAGGGTTAAAATTACCCATCAAGGGAGTTATTTTTGAGATAAGATGATTGAGTGACTGATATAATGTTTATCTTGTATCTGTAAAAGCATAGTGGAGCAGATGGGAGTAAAGGCGTAGATTCTAAAAAGGGAGAGAGGGCTTGTTTCTGGATTGTTATCCCCAAGGGTCAAGAGAAATAATGGCATTGTGATTACCTGACTGAAAATATGAGTATAAATAAATTCTTAAAAATGATTTATGATTAGACGAATAGTATTATCTATCTTTTGTTGTTTATTGGCCTATCCTTTTTTAGTTGCCCGGCAGAGGGATTGGTCGCTTCCTACCCCCGAAGCAGACTTGCCGGTGGCCTTAATTCCTTATCCGAAAGAGATTGTGAGACTGAAAGGTGATTTGGCCTTTTCTTCTTTGAGAATTGACGAACTTTCTATGGCAAGTCTTCGGGATAAAGAACATATTGTGGCTGAGTTTGGAGATGTTCGTCGTTTTTGGCAAATGGATGCAGGCTCGCGCGGTAAACAACCTTTAGTGACATTTCGTCAGATAAACTCCCCTTTGTCGAGTGCGGAAAGTAAAGAAGGTTATACTTTAATTGTATCTGAGAAAGGAGTGGAAATCTCTGCAGGGGAGTTTTCCGGTTTTTTCAATGCGCTACAGACTGTCCGTCAGCTGATACGTAAAGATAATAAAAAGTATAGTATGCCTTATTGCCGGATAAAAGACGCGCCGGCATTTCCGGTCAGAGGATTAATGTTGGATGTGGGGCGGAATTATATGTCTGTCCCGTTTCTCAAGTCTGTGGTACGGAGGTTGTCGCATTATAAAATAAATGTTCTGCATCTGCATCTGAGTGATGATCCGGGGTGGCGGGTGGAGGTTAACAAATATCCGGAACTGACGGTGGAAACCTCTTTCTGGCCTACCAGACAACCCGGGAAGTTCTATACACAAGAGGATATAAAATCAATATGCGATTTTTGTGATTCGTTGAATATTCGTGTGATTCCCGAAATTGATATGCCGGGACATAGTGCGGCTTTCCGGAAAGCTATCGGTAAAGATATGCAGACGCCCGAAGGCATGCAAGTGTTGAAAGAAGCTTTGGATGAAATAATTCCATTATTCAAAGATTCTCTTTTTCACATTGGGTCGGATGAAGTTCATTTTAAAATGAAAGAGTTTATGCCTGAAATGATTCGATATGTACGCAGCAAAGGAAAGCAGGTTGTTGTCTGGTATCCGGGCTATGCACCTGACAGTAATGCTGTTCGTATGTGTTGGGGAGAGTATGAAGCGGGCTATTCGCTCGATAAGTCGGCGCCGTATATCGATTGCAATGGCTTTTATATGGATTGGATGGATTCGCAAGGAGGAGTTTTGCAGACATTTTTTCAGTACCCGTGTGAAGTTCCGCAAGCTGGGGGTAAGGCTTTAGGAAGTGAGATGTGTGTATGGACAGATGGGGCAATCAGCTCTGATGAACGTATTCTTCTGCAATATCCTTTTTATCCTACCATGTTGACTTTCTCCGAACGTATTTGGAGGGGAAGCCGTGAAAAAAGGCGTGATTTAGTGGCTAATCTTCCGGCAAAAGGTACAAAAGCATGGGAAGCCTTTAATGAATTCGAAGATAGGCTTATTTATCATCGTGACCGGTATTTTAAATCAATACCGTTTGCCTATGTTAAACAGTCGGAAATGAAATGGAGGCTTATCGGACCTTTCAATCATCATGGGATAAATGATACTTCTTTTGAACCCGAAAAGGTGATTAAGGAGAAGTATATCGTTCGGAAAGATACGCTCACCTGGAATGATACGGTAGCTTATGGGGGCGAGATTCAAATCAGAACCCTTTACGCAATGTTTAACATGCATAGGAACCAATATCGATTGGATTTTCTGCCGACTGTAATGTCTTCATCGGTAGGTAAGAAAGACGGAACTTGTTATGCGCTTACGCGTATCAAAAGTCCGAAAAACCAGGAGGTTTATTTAATGTTCGGGTTGAACGGAATGTGGGGGCACTCGGGAGGTTATCGTTCGGCGCGTGCACCGGAACATGGCAGTTGGGATTTTAGCGGAGGAGATGTATGGCTGAATGGAATACGTGTGTTGCCACCCTCTCGCTGGCCTTTTGAGAGTCTCCCATGGACAGGATGGGGGAAAGGGCGTATTGAAGTTCCTTTGACGGAAGAAGGATATTTTTTCCGTCCTCCTGTGAAAATCAAGTTGCGCAAAGGAGTTAACGAAATATTGGTTCGTACGGTCTTCGGGCATTGGAAAGGCGATAACGGACAGCGTAAATGGCAGTTTTGTTGTATGCCTGTGTTGTGGGATGGTTGCCATTATACGGAAGTGAAAGGGCTGGAATATCTTGACTGTGAGATTCCGGCTCGATGAGTCGATACGTATGGGAATAGCGGAAATATAAGTAATTCAAGTTGCGTAAGCATATTGCATGGGGATGTATCAAAACGTTGATAATGCTGTTGTTTTGCTAGTAGGGGCAGGGTTTGCCTGCCCCTACAGTTGAGGGTTTGACAGGCTATTTTAGTTTTGATACACCCTCATATAGATATAAACTTTACTTGTTCAGTTTCCAGGTAAATCCGTCTTTTGTATCTTTTACTTCAAAGCCCAAAGCGGCCAGCTCGTCGCGAATCTTGTCGCTGGTAGCCCAGTCTTTGTTGGCTTTTGCCTGCATGCGTTGTTCCAGCAACATGTCTACCACTTTGCCGTAAGCCTCTTCGCGTGCTTCGTTGTTGGCAGTTTCTTCTTTCAGACCGAGAATTTCGTACATGAAAAGAGGGAATAAGCTTTTCAGTTCTTCCAAGTCTTCTTCCGAAATAGTCGCTTTCTTGTCGAGAACCGTATTAATCATTCGTGCACCGTCAAACAGATGAGCGATGACAATCGGTGAGTTGAGGTCATCATTCATCGCTTCATAGCATTTGGCACGAAGTTCTTTTATACCGTCTATACCGGTAGTCTGTTTACCCGGAGTGATGCGTTCCAACCCTTTTACGGCTTCTTGCAGACGTTGCAATCCCTTTTCGGCAGCTTGCAGGGCTTCGTTGCTGAAGTCCACCGTGCTGCGATAGTGTGCCTGAAGGATGAAGAAACGGATGGTCATCGGACTATATGCCTGTGTCAGCAACTTGTGTGAGCCTTCAAAGAACTCGCTCAGGTTAATAAAGTTGCCATAACTCTTGCCCATCTTCTGTCCGTTGATGGTAATCATGTTATTGTGCATCCAGTAGTGAACCATATCGTCTCCCTGCGAAGCCACACTCTGTGCAATTTCACATTCGTGGTGTGGGAAAATCAAGTCCATGCCTCCACCGTGAATGTCGAAATGTTCACCCAGGTATTTCTTGCCCATAGCAGTGCATTCGCAGTGCCATCCGGGGAAACCGTTGCTCCATGGGCTGGGCCAGCGCATGATATGTTCCGGCTGAGCTGCTTTCCACAGAGCGAAGTCGGCAGGATTATGCTTTTCGCTTTGTCCGTCCAGTTCGCGGGTGGTATTCAGCACATCGTCCAGGTTACGTCCCGATAGTTTGCCGTAATGATGATCCTTGTTGTATTTTGCTACATCAAAATACACGGAACCTTCACTTTCGTAAGCATATCCGTTTTTCATGATTTCTTCCACCAGGCGGATTTGCTCGATGATATGTCCCGAAGCATGCGGCTCGATGCTGGGCGGAAGTACATTGAGGGCTTCCATTGCTTTGTGGTAACGGTTCAGGTAATATTGTACCACTTCCATCGGTTCCAATTGTTCAAGACGTGCTTTTTTTGCAATCTTGTCTTCACCTTCATCGGCATCATGTTCCAAATGACCTACATCGGTGATATTTCTCACATAGCGCACTTTGTATCCCAGATGGGTGAGATAACGGAACAGGATATCGAAGGTGATGGCCGGACGGGCATGTCCCAGATGGGCATCACCGTATACCGTAGGGCCACACACATACATGCCTACATGAGGCGCGTGAAGCGGAACAAAAAGTTCCTTTCTGCGACTTAATGTATTGTAAATGGTTAGTTTATTTTCCATAATTCATCCAATTAGAAATGCAAAGGTATAAATTTAATGTGTGGAATAGGCAAACAATTAACAAAAAAAACGGATTTGGCATTACAATATGAGAGGATACTGCATGAACAGTTTGCTATGCAGGTTTCTTTTCGGCATGATTGGTCAACTTTTTTAATTAGAGTTGGGGTTGTGTCAAAACGTGGATAATGCTGTCGTTTCGTTCGTAGGAGTGAGGTTTGCTCGCCCGAAAACGGTTTGCTTTGTGTCTTCGGGCAGGCACCCCCTGCCTCTACAGCTGAAACTGGATAGGCCGGTTTAGTTTTGGCACACTCCCTATTGTTGAGATTTACAACTTCCCTTCGTCTCTTCTGTCGTCAATTCCCAATTTTTCGATTTCCTGAATGGATAAGCCTGTAATGTCGGAAATGGTTTCATAGTCCAGTCCTTTTGCTTTCATTTTCAGTGCATTTGAAAGTCGTTCTTCTTCTCGTCCTTTTTTCATTCCTTCTTTCAGTCCTTCTTCTGTAGCTTCCCTACGAATGTCTTCTTCCACTATCCGGCTTACCCGATAGCGATCCACTGCTTTGTCATAAGCTATTCTGTTTTCTTCCGATAAATTGGCAACAGCAGCCAATTGGTCCAAGTATTTAAACACTTGTTCCTTCAGTGCATCCGGCATTCTGTTCCAGTCATTCATATTCTTCAATGCATACATTAATTTCTCATACAATGTCTCACATTCAGCAAGTTCCTTATTGAAATAAGGGAATTGCAGATAAATTTGGCGTAGATGGGGGTTGACCACTCGTCCCGTATCCCTGTCGGCGAGCACTATATCCGTACGGAATTTCTTATCCAGTCCGTCCTCCTTGAAATTCATCAGGAAGATGCCGTATACGGTACTCAGTCTATAACGGGAGCCATACGGGACACTACTTTCACATACCATGCCGTCCGTATCCTTCTCGACGGGTATCTTTATTGTATCGGGAGGCGGAAGCTCGGTCAGCCTGCCTACGGCACGGCATACATAATACAATGTACGGTCCAGAAAATGGCTGTGCCAACGATTTTGCATCTCTACAATGATATACTCGCCACTGTCCGTACGACAATAGAGGTCATAAATGATGCCTTTGTCATGCACATTGTCCGCATGGTCTTCCTTGTCAAGGAAACAAAGATCCTCTATATGATGTTCGCCCGCAAGCAACTCATTCAGCAGGGTGATGAGCAGCCCTTTACTGGCAGGTTGCCCGAAGATGACCTTAAACCCCAGGTCGGTAAAGGGATTGACGAATCGTGACATATTCATTTTTTATTTGAAATCAAAAGTACGCATACTTTCGGGAACACCCAAAAGATATGTGCTTTATTTTTCCGATATTGCAATTCCGGCTGATATTCAGAATCTAACGACCTTTCTGTCTTACTCTCCTTTCACACATAACAAGTGCTGAAACGTCCTGCTCATAGGGCTTTTGTGTGAAGGCTGCTTTTATCAACTTTCTTTTTCTCCTATTGGATAATTCCCCCTCCCAACACCACGTCTTCCCGATAAAAAGCGGCTGCCTGTCCGGTAGCAATGGCGGTGAGCGGCTCGTGCAATTGCACATGGAGCGTATTGTCCGCTTGCAGCGTCACTGTGCAGCGATTGGCTTGTTTGCGATAGCGTATTTTCACAATCACATCGTTCTTGCAGAGCAATGCGTCAGGATTTGTGATATTCCAGTCTTTCAATGTCATTTCTGTTTTTTCCAACGCTTTTAAATTACTCAATATCACTTTATTTTCTTCGGGAAATATATCTTTTACGAAGACGGCACGGTTTAAATTAATCCCCAATCCCCGTCGCTGACCGATGGTATAGAAAGGATAGCCTTCGTGATATGCAATGAAGTTTCCCGTTTCATCGAAGAATTTTCCGGGGCGGATGCTGTTCTCCGGTAGTTCGCGGCGTAAAAACGTGCGATAGTCCATCGGGCAAAAACAAACGCCCAGACTGTCACGTTTATGGGCAGCTTTTAAAAAACCTCGTTCTTCCGCAATTTCCCGAACCCGGATTTTGGTGAGTTCACCCATAGGGAGCAACATCCGTTGCAGAATATCTTGTGGAAGCCCCCATAAAAAGAACGACTGGTCTTTGTCAGGGTCTGCTCCGGCAGTGATGTGGTAAAATCCGTCGATGAAACGTTTGCGGACATAGTGACCGGTAGCAAAATGATAGATGCCCAATTCATCGGCCAGCTGTTGCAGAAGTGGCCATTTGAGGTTATTGTTACAGAGCGTGCAGGGCACAGGGGTATGTCCGGCCATGTATTCGCGGATAAAATAATCAATGATTGTCTCTCGGAACATATTGCGAACGTCGTAGGAGATATGCTTGATTTTCAGTCGTTCACATAAAGTCCGTGCGTCATCCAAATATTCCGTATCTCCTTCTTTTTCATAAAAACGAAAAGTGACACCGGTCACTTCGTATCCGGCATCCTGTAACAGTAAGGCGGCAACGGAACTGTCCGTTCCCCCACTCATCCCCAGTAGAACTTTATTGTTTGGCTTCATTGGGGCAAATATACGAAATCAAAATGAGTTCTTTTATATCCTGCATTCAGTCATTTTAGTTCAATATTACTTCTCCACGTCTGTGGTTAAACTTAACCACAGACGTGGCTAATGTTAACCACTGTCGTGTTTAGATTTCTTCACGGCCGTGAAGAAGCAATATCGAATGGCTTGTCTGACAAAGAGAATAGGATGAAAAAACGTTAATCGAATGATATATATATGCGTAGGCTTATGCGTACGTACGTGTAGCCCGATGCGTATATACGTGTAGGCTTACGTGTATATATGTGCAGGCTTATGCCACCGTATGTAGTTTGGCGTGTGCAAAAAGACCTTGAGGTTTTCAAAAAAGCTCGGTATGTTTCTTAAAAACTTCAGCACCTTTTTAAAAAAGCTCGGCATCTTTTTCATGTAGGGCAGACAGGATCATCCCCCCTCACTAAGTCGGTTATTCCTTCTTTTCCGTTCATCCTTACATTTTGATTAAAATACATTGACTATCAAGTGATTAATAATGAAAGGATATCCCCTCATCCCTGTTTCAGCCGCGCTTCCCAAGTCCCTTCACAATCTGCCTTCAGTACTTGTCCCGCCGGGAGAAATTTTATAAATGAAGGGAGGTTGAAAGGGTGATGAAACGATGCCCATTACTACCGAAACTCCCATCAACAGGGCGTCTCAACGGCTGATGAAAGGAGGAAGGGAGAAATGATCCGGATGATATGGGAACTTTAAGGAAAGGAGAATATATAAAACCCTGCCATGGGGGGCTTTCCAATATCCCATGGCAGAGTTTGAAAAATTATTTTAGCGGAGTGATAGTGAAGCCCCAGCTATAAGACTGGTTCGGGTTAATCAAAGCCCATTTTTCGGGCCATGCTCCCCAGCTGTCATAACCGCCTACGCCTTGTTGCTGCATATCTATGCATACCTCTACGAAATCACGCGGAGTAATGTCATTGATATGAGTTTGGCGGCGGAGAACATTTTTTGCCTTAGCTTCGCTGCGATTGGCAATTTCTTCGGCCGAGAAATTGTTCCATTGGCGCGGACGATTAGTGGCTTCTTCCGAATCAAAATCTTCTACTGAGTTACGCAAGGCATTGAAACCGAAAGTCTTGTCGGCTGTGATGCGCAACCCTTTGCCGCCTTTTTTGCTTAATGCTACCCAACGGGTATCGACGTGATGGCCGTTTTCTTGCGGACGAACATAGGGGAAGTACATATCATCGGCTGTTGTTTTATAGAGGTCGACGATGGTTCCTGCCTTGCGGTCGATGTAGTTTTCTTCAGGGCCGCGGCCGAAATAGGCAACTTGGTTCATTTCTGCCGGCAGACGGAAACGTACACCGATACGAGGTACTTCTGCTTTGATGTCTGCTGCCTTGAAGTCACAACCTACATGTAGGCTGCCGTTCTTGCCAAAGGTGTAATTTACAATGTATTGGTTGCCGGCAGGCAATGCGTAAGTCACGCTCAGGGTGTTGTCGGCAAAGGAAGTATGGGCTACCTTGAAGTCCTTGCTCGATTGTTTCCACACGTGGGTGCGCTTGGGCTCGCCGTTACCGTAATCATTGTCATTCGGTGCACGCCAGAAGTTGGGTTGAATGCCGAAGCCGTCTTTGAAGTATTCGGTGCCGTTTACTTTATAAGAGGTAACGATGCCACTCTTTTCGTTCAGGACAAATTGCATTCCGCTGCCCGAAACCACCATCTCGTCTCCGTTCTTCACTGCTTTCATTCCCTTGCCTGCCATGAACTCGTCTCTCAAAGGCTCGATAGGCAATTGGAATTGGTCACGTGCAATTTCGTGACCTGCCGGAATCAGGATTTCAGGTTCGACGGCAATGACGTGGAAATTGACGAAGTATTCGGTATCTTTCTTGGCTTTCAAACCGTTTACGTTGACCGTGAATTCTTTGGAGGCCTGCGGAGCAATGTCTAACGAGACTTTTCCGCTTCTTATAATCTTGTCGTTGGCTTTCAGCTCATACACAATCATATACTTCTTCAGGTTGGTGAAGTAGAAACGGTTGGTGATAAGGAACTTGCCTTGTGCCGCATCGGTCATCTCGAAGCCTACATTCTGATAAGCATATTTCACTTCTGCCATGGCAGGATGCGGAGTGCGGTCGGGACTGACGATACCGTTGCAGAGGAAGTTGCCGTCGCTGGGTGCGTCTTTTCCGAAATCGCCGCCGTATGCCCAGAACGGACGTCCGTTTTCATCTTTCTGCAGAATGCCTTGGTCCACCCAGTCCCAAATATATCCGCCCTGCAGATTGGGATATTTGTAAATGGCTTGCCACTGTGCCCACAGACCGCCGGTGGAGTTGCCCATGGCGTGTGCGTATTCGGATGGCATGATAGGACGGTCACTGCCTTCTTTGCCAATGGATTCAAACCAGCTTGCACCGGGATACTGAGGAACGAACATATCGGTATTCCATTCCCATTGTGCGCGTTCGTAGTTCACAGGGCGGTTCATGCCTTTGGTTTCACGGTCTTTCACCCAAAGGTAAGTCTGATAGAAATTATATCCGTTTCCGGCTTCATTACCCAATGACCAGAAGGTTAAAGACGGGTAGTTCTTATTGCGTTCATACATATTGATGGTGCGGTCCATGTGGGGTTTCAACCATTCGGGGTTGTTGCCTAATGTGCCGCCTTTGCGGAGGTCGTATTTCATGCCGTGGCTTTCAATATTGGCTTCATCGTATACATAGAGACCATATTCGTCACAAAGCTCATAGAACTTGCGGTCTTGCGGATAGTGGCACAGACGAACGGTATTGATATTGTGTTGCTTCATCAGTTCAAAGTCTTTGCGCATCAGTTCTTCGGGAACATAGTGACCGGTTGCTTCGTTGTGCTCGTGAATGTTCACACCCTTCATCTTTAACGGCTGACCATTGACAAAGAAGCAGATATAAGGCTTGCCGTTTCCTGCAATTTGGTCAATCGGTTTGATTTCAAAGCGACGGAAGCCGACATTGAACGGAATAACTTCTGTTATTTTTCCATCTTCTTTTAAAGAAATCAATAATTTATAAAGGTTGGGCTGTTCGGAAGTCCAAGTCTTTACATTGTTTAATGAAGCATTGAAAGTAACGGTATTTTTTCCGTTTGCACTTACATTGCAAGGTGTCTCGGCAGAGGTAACAACTTTCTTGTCGGCATCCAGCAACTCGTAAGTTACGGTTACGTTCTTGTTGGCGGCGGTATGGTTGGTCACATTCACGTCCAGTTTGAAGATACCGTTCTTATAGGTATCATCGAGGGTAGAGACTACTTCAAAGTCCTGAACGGCAGTCTTGGGCTGTGAGAACAAGAATACATCTCTTTCGATTCCGCTCAGGCGCCAAAAGTCCTGACACTCCAGATAAGAACCGGTGCTGTAGCGGAAGCATTTTACTACCAATGAGTTCTTGCCCGGTTGCAGATATTTGTTAATCAGAAACTCTGCCGGATTCTTAGAGTCTTCGCTATATCCGACTTCTTTTCCGTTGAGGTATACATAAACGCCTGATTTAGCTCCTTCCAGGCGGAGGTATATATCACGTCCGTCCCAATTGGAGGGAATCTCGATGTCTCGCTGATAAACGCCTACCGGATTGGCCTCGGGCAAATGCGGAGGTTGCGGGTTGCTGGGCTGGAAATCGTATGGCTGATTGGTATAGATGGCTGTTCCATATCCTTGTACCTCCCAGTTGCCGGGTACATTGATTTCTTTCCATGTAATGTCGGCGCCGGGCTGTTCGATGTTGGCAGGTAAATCTTTGTAGGCATCTACGTAGTAGAAGTTCCACTTTCCGTTCAGTAATTTGTAATAAGGGCTGTTTTCGTATTTGCCGGTCAGTGCCTGTCCCGAGTTATCGTATGACATGAAAGCCGTGCGGGGAGCTTCTTTGTTTACTGCTACGGTTTGGATATCTTTCCAATAAGGAAGCTTGGTCCCTTCTGCACTGATGGTTTGTGCTGAGAATGCACAGACAACTGTGCCAATGAGGTATCTCAATAAGGTTGTTTTCGTAATATTCATAGATTATCAGTTGTTTAAAGAAAAAGGGCGCTATTGCCGGCGCCCCTCTCTTAAGTCCTTTACATTTTATTAAAATAAGCAATTTATTGGATTTCTTCCGATAATTCAGCACCAGCCTTGAATTTGATTGCTTTTTTTGCTTTAATGGTGATAGATTCTTTGGTCGCCGGGTTGATACCCATTCTTTCTGCTTTTTCTACAACCGAGAAAGTACCAAAACCAACTAATGATACTTTGTCACCACTCTTCAGAGCATTTGAAACTGCTGAAACTACTCCTTCAACAGCTTTCTTTGCATCGGCTTTGCTCAAGCCTGATTCAGCGGCTACTGCGCTGATTAGATCTGCCTTATTCATAATGAAAACGATTAATTATTAATGTAATACAAAAGAAATTTCAAAATCAAGGACAAATATAAAGTTTCAAAATTAGAAATCAAACAGATAGCCTAAAAAAGATAAGCCAAAAATCAAAAAAACGTAAGAGAATGGGGTTTTTCTGCTAAATAACAGAATAAAATTGTAAATTTGCAAGCAATCAATGAATTATAGAAGAAAATAATATGAATAGTATACCTGTTGTAACAAAGAATATATTGATAATAAACGTGCTATGCTTTTTCGGAAGTGTGGTGGCTGCAAAGTATGGAATTGATTTAAATGATTTGCTGGGACTGCATTTTTTTCTGGCTTCCGATTTTAATCCGGCACAGTTGATTACATATATGTTTATGCACGCTGGTTTTCAGCACATATTTTTTAACATGTTTGCAGTGTGGATGTTCGGGCGTACGCTTGAACAGGTTTGGGGACCGAAACGTTTTCTGTTTTATTATATATTGTGCGGTATCGGTGCAGGTTTGGTACAGGAGGGAGTGCAATATATTCAGTATGTCACCGAATTGGTCAATTATGAGGGGGTTAATACGGGAGTTGCCGTGATTCCGATGGCGGAATATCTCAATCTGATGACTACAGTAGGGGCATCGGGGGCCGTATATGCTATCTTGCTGGCTTTCGGTATGTTGTTCCCCAATAGTCAGATGTTTGTATTCCCGATTCCGTTTCCTATTAAGGCGAAGTATTTTGTAATGGGGTATGCAGCATTGGAGATTTATTTGGGCTTCGGCAGCTCGGCTGACGGTATTGCTCATTTCGCTCACTTGGGAGGAATGATATTTGGCTTTATATTAATAATGTATTGGAGAAAAAAGAATAACAATGGGCAGTTTTATTACTGATTTAAAGAATAGTTTTAACAGGGGTAATATATATATCCAGTTTATATATATTAATGTCGGAGTGTTTGTCCTGACATCCCTGTTGGGAATTCTGTGGATGTTGTTTAACCGTAACGGTGCATTTATTCTGCAATATTTGGAGTTACCTGCATGGACGGTACAGTTTATCAAGCAGCCGTGGTCTCTGTTTACTTATATGTTTATGCATGCCGGAGTGCTTCACTTGTTGTTTAATATGCTGTGGCTCTATTGGTTCGGGCAGTTGTTTCTTTCTTTTTTCTCGGCCAAGCATTTCCGTGGGGTGTATATCTTAGGTGGGTTTTGTGGCGGTTTGCTTTATATGCTGGCTTACAATGTATTTCCATATTTCAGTGATTCGCTTTATTATTCTTATTTATTGGGGGCTTCGGCCTCTGTGTTGGCCATTGTGGTGACAACGGCTGTCCGCGAGCCTGACTATCCGGTACATTTCATGTTTATCGGAACGGTGCGGTTGAAATATGTAGCCCTGTTTATGGTGGTGACCGATTTGCTTTTTATGACTTCGGGCAATGCCGGCGGACATATCGCACACTTGGGAGGGGCATTGGCCGGATGGTGGTTTGCTTCCGGATTGACCCGCGGGCATGATGCAACGGCGTGGATTAACCGTTTTATCGATTGGGTAGCAAGCGGATTTACGGTACACCGTTCTCCGAAGAAGCCCAAAATGAAAGTGCATTATGGCGATAAGGCGAAAGACTATGAATATAATGCCCGTAAGAAGCAGAATAGTGATGAGATAGATCGCATATTGGACAAACTGAGGAAGTCCGGTTATGACAGTCTCACGTCGGATGAGAAGAAAAGCTTGTTTGATGCAAGTAAAAAATAGAATATGAAATATATCGGTCGGGTTTTAGGTTGGATATTATTGGGGATAAATATATGCATGGCGGTGTTATTGCTGATCTGTGCATATAGTTCTTATATCAATCCGGTGGCGCATCCTGTGTGGTCGTGTGCCGGTCTTGCGTTTCCGGCTTTTCTGATAACGAATGTTTTATTTTTTTTCTTTTGGTTGGTGGTATATCGCAGGTATGCTTTGGTGTCTCTCCTGACTTTTTTCTGCTGCTTTGGTGCCATCCGTACTTATATACCTATCAATCTGTTCGAGAAAGAACCTCCCGGGGATGCCGTTAAAGTATTGTCATACAATACGATGGCTTTTGAACAAGGACATCCTAATTTGAAGGACAACCCTAATTCGGTATTGGAATACCTGCGGAACAGCAATGCGGATATTATTTGTTTGCAAGAATATATATTGAGCAATCGGCTGGCTAAAAAGGATGTGGATTATGCCCTGAGAAACTATCCCTATAAGCATTATTATAAATTGACCGGTGCGAATGGACTGGGGTGCTACTCCCGCTATCCTATCCTGTCGGCGCATCCTGTTGAGTATGACAGCCGAAACAATGGCTCTGTTGCTTATACAATAAATGTGAAGGGAGATACTTTGTTGGTGGTCAATAACCATTTGGAATCCAATAAACTGACAGAGAAAGATAAGGCTGTCTATCGGGAGATGATAAAAGACCCGGATAAGGTTAAAGTGTCGGAAGGGGCCCGCATATTGATAGGCAAACTGGCGGAGGCTTCGGCTATCCGTGCTTCGCAAGCCGATTCCATAGCAAAGTTGGTTGCCGGTTTTAGGGGTGGAGGAGTGATTGTCTGCGGCGATTTTAACGATTCTCCTTTGTCTTATGCTCACCGGGTAATCGGGAAGGAACTGGATGATGCTTTTGTACAGTCGGGCAACGGATTCGGGATATCTTATAATCAGAATCATTTTTATTTCCGTATCGATCATATCCTATTGAGTAAAAATCTGGAATCTTATCAATGTACGGTAGACAAAACCATAAAGAGTTCGGATCATTATCCCATCTGGTGTTTTGTGGCGAAGAAATAATTAGCAGACCTTTAATTTAATATAAGTATGAAGAAACTAGTATTTACGTTAGCGACTTGTTGTATCATGTGTGCATGTGAACAGAAAACCGAAACGAACCCGTTCTTTACGGAGTTCCGGACAGAGTATGGTGCTCCTGATTTTGATAAAATCAAGATAGAACACTATGAACCTGCGTTTTTGAAAGGCATAGAAGAACAAAATGCCGAAATAAAAGCAATTGTGGAGAGCCGGGAAACTCCCGGATTTGAAAATACGATTGTGGCACTGGATAATAGCGGAAGGACACTGGCACGTGTCAAGGGTGTCTTTTATGCATTGACGGAGGCTGATACGAATGATGAGATGAGCGCATTGAGCGAAAAGATTGCTCCTGTGCTTTCCGAACATAACGATAATATTTATCTGAATCAGGATTTATATAAGCGTGTGGCTGCTGTGTGGCAACAGGAGCAAGAAGGCAAAATAACGCTGACCACAGAGCAGCATCGTCTTTTGGATAGATATTATAAGGCGTTTATCCGTTCGGGGGCAGGACTGGATGCCGGGAAGCAAAACCGCCTTAGGGAGATAAATAAAGAATTGTCTACATTGGCTATTACTTTCAGCAACCATGTTTTGAATGAAAATAATGCTTACCGGCTGGTTATAGACAATGAAGCAGAACTGGCAGGATTGCCGGAATGGGTGAAAACAGGTGCGGCGGAAGAGGCGAAGGCTGTCGGAAAAGAAGGCAAGTGGCTGTTTACCTTGCAGAACTCAAGCCGTTTGCCACTGCTGCAATATGCCGACAACCGTGAGTTGAGAAAGGATATCTATGAAGCTTATATCAATCGTGGTAATAACGGAGACGCCAATGATAATAAAGAGATCTTGAAGAAAATCATTTCTTTGCGTCTGGAAAAAGCCAATTTGTTGGGCTTTGACTGTTATTCCAATTTTGTGTTGGATGAAAATATGGCAAAGAATTCCGAGACGGTTATGGATTTTCTGCATAATCTGTGGGGGTATTCTTTGAAAAACGCAAAGACGGAAGCTGCCGAATTACAAAAAATGATGGATAAAGAAGGAAAAGGAGAGAAGCTTGCCGCATGGGATTGGTGGTATTATACCGAAAAACTTCGTCAGCAAAAATATAATCTGAATGAGGATGAGATTAAGCCTTACTTTAGCTTGGAATCAGTGCGAAACGGTTTGTATTATGTTGCCAATAAATTGTACGGCATTACCTTGACCGAACTGAATAATGTATCTGTTTACGAACCGGATGTGAAGGTTTATGAGGTGAAAGATGCCGATGGCGCTTATCTGGGCTTGTTTTATGCCGATTATTTTCCCCGTACCGGTAAACGCGGAGGGGCATGGATGAGCAACTTCCGTGAACAGGCAGGCGATGTGAGACCGCTTATCTATAATGTAGCCAGCTTTACGAAGCCCGCAGGTGATATGCCTTCGTTACTGACACTGGATGAAGTGGAAACAATGTTTCATGAATTCGGACATGCTCTTCACGGAATGCTGACCAAATGTAACTATTTGGGAGTATCGGGTACGAATGTGGCACAGGATTTTGTGGAACTTCCTTCTCAGATAATGGAACATTGGGCGGTGGAACCGGAAGTACTGAAGGTATATGCCAAGCACTATAAGACCGGTGAGGTGATTCCCGATGAATTGATTCGGAAGATACAAGACCAAAATACCTTCAATCAGGGATTTATGACAACCGAACTGTTGGCTGCTGCATTGCTCGATATGGAATTGCACAATCTGACCGACACCGCAAGTCTGGATGTGGTGGCCTTTGAAAAGGCGGTGATGGACAAATTGGGTTTGATTCCTGAAATCGCTCCTCGTTACCGTGCCACTTATTTTAATCATATCCTTAGCGGTTATGCTGCCGGATATTACAGTTATCTGTGGGCGGAAGTATTGGATGCTGATGCTTTTGAAGCTTTCAAAGAACATGGACTGTTCGATAAAAATACTGCTGACTCTTTCCGCCGGAATGTTTTGGAAAAGGGTGGGACAGAGGATCCTATGGTGCTTTACAAAGCGTTTCGCGGTGCCGAACCGAGCTTGGAACCGTTGCTTAAAAACAGAGGGCTGAAATAAAATACCCCATGAAATAGAACAAATTAGGCTGCGAAATATACTTTTGCAGCCTTTTTTCTTATTTGAAATTCAAATATTTGTGTTTCATGCCGTGCGAATGTGAAAAAAAAACTATATTTGCAACCTTGTATAAACCAAGAATTAATCAAAAAGTAAAAATAATAAATTTCAAAGTAACATGCAAAACAAAGGATTTGTAAAGGTTTTTGCGGTATTACTTACCCTTGTATGTGTGTTTTATCTTTCTTTCTCTTTTGTGACCCGCTATCACATGAATAAAGCGGCGCAAGATCCGAAGGGTGAAGCACATTACCTTGATTCTATGCAGAATGAAAAAGTTTATCTGGGTAGTTATACGCTGAAACAGTGTCGTGAGATGGAGATTGGTCTGGGTCTGGACCTTAAAGGTGGTATGAACGTTATTCTTGAAGTTTCTGTACCGGATGTGGTGAAGGCATTGGCTGACAACAAAACCGACGAAGCTTTTAACAAGGCTATATCAGAAGCTGCCAAACAGTCTGTTACCAGCCAGGATGACTTTATTACTCTGTTTATCAGAGAGTATAAGAAAGAAGCTCCACAAGGAAAGCTGGCAGAATTGTTCGCTACTCAGCAGTTGAAAGACAAAGTAAATACCCGCAGCTCTGATGCTGATGTAGAAAAGGTGTTGCGTGAAGAAGTCAAAGCTGCTATCGATAACTCTTATAATGTATTGCGTACCCGTATCGACCGCTTTGGTGTGGTTCAGCCCAATATTCAGGCTTTGGAAGGTAAGATGGGACGTATCATGGTGGAACTTCCGGGTATCAAAGAACCGGAACGTGTGAGAAAGCTCTTGCAGGGTTCTGCTAATCTTGAGTTTTGGGAAACTTTCGACTCCAAGGAAATCTATCCTTATCTGACTGCTGTTGACAACAGATTGCGTGCTATCCTTGCTACCGTTGCTACCGCTAATGCTGCTACAGATTCTACTGCCGTTGAAACTGCCGATGCAAAGGCGGTATCTGCTGCCGATAGTCTGGCTGCTGCTTTGAAGGGAGAGCCTGCAGACAATGCTGTTGCCATGGAACAAATGAAGAAAGAACATCCGTTGGCTTCTATTCTTCAGCTGAACCCGAACGGCAGCTGTGTGGTAGGTTATGCTGATTATAAAGATACAGCTCAGGTCAATACTTACCTTGCCATGAAAGAGGTAAAAGAAATGTTGCCGAAAGACCTTCGCCTGAAGTGGGGTGTGAAAGGTGCCGATTTCGACAAGACAGGACGTATCTTCGAATTATATGCCATCAAGTCAAGCGAACGTAACGGACGCGCTCCGTTGGAAGGTGACGTGATTACTGATGCCAAGGATGAGTTCGACAGCTTCGGCAAACCTTGCGTGAGTATGTCGATGAACACTGACGGTTCTCGTCGCTGGGCTGTTTTGACAAAAAATAATGTAGGAAAATCCATTGCCATTGTATTGGATGATTATGTATATAGTGCTCCTAACGTAAACGGTGAAATCACCGACGGACATTCTCTGATTAGCGGTCACTTTACTCCCGAAGTAACAAAGGACTTGGCTAACGTATTGAGATCCGGTAAGATGCCGGCTCCTGCACGCATTGTTCAGGAAGATATCGTTGGTCCGTCATTGGGTCAGGAATCTATCAACCAGGGTATCGTTTCATTCGTTGTGGCATTGATTCTGTTGATGGTTTACATGTGTGCTATGTACGGACTGATTCCGGGTATGGTTGCCAACTGTGCCTTGGTTGTGAACTTCTTCTTTACGCTGGGTATTCTTACCTCGTTCCAGGCTGCATTGACAATGTCGGGTATTGCCGGTATGGTGCTGTCATTGGGTATGGCGGTGGATGCCAACGTATTGATTTACGAACGTACCAAAGAAGAACTCCGTGCAGGCAAGGGTGTAAAGAAAGCATTGGCTGACGGTTACTCCAACGCCTTCTCTGCTATCTTTGACTCCAACTTGACGTCTATCATCACCGGTATTATCTTGTTCAACTTTGGTACAGGTCCTATCCGTGGTTTTGCCACTACATTGATTATCGGTATCTTGATTTCGTTCTTTACTGCCGTATTCATGACGCGTCTGTTCTATGACCATTTCATGAGCAAGGACAAACTGCTGAATCTGACATTCTCTTCCAAGATTTCAAAGAACTTGATGGCGAATGCACACTTCGACTTCATGGGCAAGAACAAATTGTGGCTGACCACTACGGGAGCTATCATAGTGATATGTATCGCTTTCCTCGCTACCCGCGGATTGAGCCAGAGTATCGACTTCACTGGCGGACGTAACTTCAAAGTACAGTTTGAGAATAAGGTAGAACCGGAACAAGTTCGCGAGCTTATCTCCAGCAAGTTCGGCGATGCCAATGTCAGCGTTATCGCCATTGGTACGGACGGTAAGACCGTACGTATCAGTACCAACTACCGTATCGAAGAAGAAGGTAACAACATTGACTCTGAAATCGAAGCATACTTATACGAAACACTGAAACCGTTGCTGACTCAGAACATCACTTTGGAAACCTTCATCGACCGCGAAAACCATACGGGCGGAAGTATCATCAGTTCCCAGAAGGTAGGTCCGAGTATCGCAGACGACATCAAAGTTTCAGCCATCTGGTCCGTTGTACTTGCATTGATTGCCATCGGTATCTATATCCTGATCCGTTTCCGCAATATTGCATACAGTATCGGTTCAGTAGCCGCATTGGCTTGTGATACCATCATCATCCTGGGTGCCTACTCCATCTGTTGGGGCTGGATGCCGTTCTCTCTGGAAATCGACCAGACCTTTATCGGTGCCATCCTGACAGCTATCGGTTACTCTATCAATGACAAGGTGGTAATCTTCGACCGTGTACGCGAATTCTTCGGCCTCTATCCGAAGCGTGACAGATTCCAGTTGTTCAATGACTCATTGAACACAACTCTGGCACGTACCATCAATACTTCACTGAGTACTTTGATTGTGTTACTGTGTATCTTCATCCTCGGTGGTGATTCCATCCGCAGCTTCGCATTCGCCATGATTCTGGGTGTTGTATTCGGCACACTGTCTTCTCTGTTCGTTGCATCTCCTATCGCATATCTGCTGATGAAGAACAAAAAAGGCACCGAACCAGCTGTCGAAGTAGCCAAATAAGAATTTAGACAAAAAACTATAAACTAAAAAAGGAGGAAATCCGAAATGGATTTCCTCCTTTTTTGTAGTCTCGCCGGGAATCGAACCCGGATCTAAAGTTTAGGAAACTTCTATTCTATCCGTTGAACTACAAGACCTTTTGCATAGATTCTGCATATTGCAGTAGATTGCGGATGCAAAGATAATGTATTCTGTCGATTTTCCGAAAAAAGTTTTGTTAATCCGATTAACTTTACGAAATTTGTCGGTCAGTGATAGAATACAGTAACCCCCAAAAATTAATCTATAGTAATTCGTAAGTTATGGCAAACGACATGATGGTCAAAGAACTGGA
>ERZ779758.172-NODE-172-length-27570-cov-8.39517_pt1 | contig 27570 bp, 19 predicted proteins | sample MGYA00511256_ERZ779758 | MGnify/ENA primary metagenome ERZ779758 (study PRJEB29588, sample SAMEA2162460) | human gut metagenome | biome: human gut; feature: human-associated habitat; material: faeces | place: Denmark | collected 2008/2010 ... | reverse complement strand
ATTATCAAAACTTTGTGTAAATTTGCAGCGAAAAGTGTATCTCTTACTAAGAGATGCACTTTTTTTCTTTTCTCTCCCAAAATCTTATCCATCACATTATCAATCGATTAAATACAAACCAACATCTTCTTTCCTTTCAAAAAGCAAGCATTAAAAGTTGTAAAGGTATTATAAATAAAGAACTTAGGATTGTTTAGAAAAGAATGGATTGTTCCGAAAGGAGACTTAAGGGTTTTTCAAAAACGCTTTCCGGCCTATCCGAAAATGTACATTTGTTCATCAAACACTTTTAACCATACACAATAGAAGAGCAACCACCGGCAATCCAGATACAATAAAATTACAGATAAATTTACTTTCCATATAGTTGTTTTGCCTTAATAACAGACCTTCTATCTTTTATAAAACAAAAGTTATTGTTACCAAGAAAAGCACTGTGTTACTCTAAATAAAGAGAATACATCATTCGGTTTTTCGTGTGCGAAAACAATAAAATCGTGCGCGATAACAATAAAAAGTGTACAAAATTGTCCATTTTACTAATAATTAAGGTTTTCCCGTTTGATTAATTGAGAAAAGGTTTTATTTTTGGGGCAGTTTTTAATTTATACTATTGTAGAAACACGTTCATTTAACTATTAAATCACAAGAGAATGGAAGAAGTTTTCAGTTATATCATCGGTCTGGGTGCAGCTGTGATGATGCCTATTATCTTTACAATCTTAGGAGTTTGTATCGGTATTAAATTAAGCAAAGCATTAAAAAGTGGTTTGTTGGTCGGAGTAGGTTTTGTAGGATTATCAGTTGTTACAGCCTTGTTGACCAGCAGCCTCGGACCCGCTTTAAGTAAAGTTGTCGAAATATACGGCCTTCAATTAAAGGTATTCGATATGGGCTGGCCTGCTGCCGCCGCTGTTGCTTATAACACTTCCGTAGGTGCATTTATCATTCCGGTTTGCCTGGGTGTCAACATATTGATGTTATTAACAAAGACTACCCGTACTGTTAATATCGACTTATGGAACTATTGGCATTTTGCCTTTATCGGAGCAGTAGTTTATTTTGCGACAAACAGCATTCTGTGGGGATTCTTTGCTGCCATTATCTGCTACATCATCACCTTGATTTTGGCAGACTATACAGCAGACAAGTTTCAGGGCTTTTATGAAAAGATGGAAGGTATCTCCATTCCTCAGCCTTTCTGTGCAGGATTTGTTCCATTCGCTATTATTATCAATAAAGTATTGGACAAAATACCCGGATTCAATAAACTGAATATTGATGCCGAAGGCATGAAGAAGAGATTCGGTTTATTGGGTGAACCGTTGTTCTTAGGTATTCTGGTAGGTTGTGGCATTGGCGCACTGTCTTGTAAAAACGGACAGGAAATGGTAGACAAGATTCCTTATATTTTAGGCTTAGGCATTAAGATGGGAGCTGTTATGGAATTGATTCCACGCATCACCGGTTTGTTTATTGAAGGTTTGAAACCTATTTCTGACGCTACCCGCGAAATGATTGCAAAGAAGTTTAAAGGTGCAGTGGGTCTTAACATAGGTATGAGCCCTGCTTTGGTCATTGGTCATCCTGCAACTCTGGTTGTATCCCTGCTATTGATTCCTGTTACTCTGTTATTGGCAGTAGTACTCCCCGGCAATGAATTCTTACCTTTGGCATCATTGGCAGGTATGTTCTATGTATTCCCATTGATATTGCCCATTACGAAAGGCAACGTATTTAAAACCTTTATTATCGGATTCATTGTATTGGCCATCGGTTTATATTTCGTTACCGATTTGGCTCCTTATTTTACCCAAGCCGCACAAGACGTTTATGCCAAAACTCAAGATGCAGCCGTAAATATCCCTCAAGGTTTTGAAGGTGGTGCATTGGACTTTGCATCCAGCCCCTTCTCTTGGGCTATATTCCACATGACTTATACATTCAAAATTATCGGTTCTGCTATTCTGGTATTAATAACCCTGTTTCTGATGGTATTAAACCGTCGTGCCATCATCAAATATCAGCAATCGGTAAAAAATGCCCAATAATAAAACAGAAAATAAGATAACTAATAAATAAGAACGAAAATGAAAAAATTAGCAATTGCAATGATGCTGGGCGTTTCTGCTTTGACAGCTTCTGCCCAAGTAAATTACAAAGTACAGACAGCTTGCCATCCGCAAGATGTAAAACACTATGATACAGAACGTCTGCGCAACTCATTCATGATGGAGAAAGTTATGGCGCCGGATGAAATCAATGTCACTTATACACTTTATGACCGCCTCATCTACGGAGGTGCCATGCCGGTAAACAAAGTCCTGAAGTTGGAAACATTCCGCGAACTGGGCCCGGAAATCACTTACTTCCTCGAACGCCGCGAACTGGGCGTAATCAACATAGGTGGTGACGGAGTAGTGACCGTAGATGGTAAAGAATATCCTATGAAATACAAAGAGGCACTTTATGTGGGTTGCGGCAACAAAGAGGTTACTTTTAAGAGCAACGATGCTACCAAACCTGCTAAGTTCTATATCAATTCAGCACCGGCTTATAAACCATATGTCACCCAATTGATTACAACCGATGCCAAACTCCAAAAGGCAAATCCCAAGAAATATGCTTTAGCTATATCTGACCACTACGGTAAAATGGAGGATAGCAACGACCGTATTGTAAACCAGTTGATTGTGAAAGATGTATTGGAAAGAGTAAAAGACGGTGGTACAAACCAACTGCAAATGGGACTTACCGAACTTGCTCCGGGTTCTGTATGGAATACCATGCCGGCACATACCCACACACGCCGTATGGAAGCCTATTTCTATTTCAATCTGCCCGAAGGAAATGCCATCTGCCACCTAATGGGTGAACCGCAAGAAGAGCGTCTGGTGTGGCTGCACAACGAACAGGCTATTACTTCTCCCGAATGGTCTATCCATGCAGCAGCCGGAACCAGCAACTATACCTTTATTTGGGGTATGGCAGGCGAGAACCTGAAATACAGTGACAAGGATGAAATCAAATATACAGAAATGAAATAAACAGATTCTACTCTCGTCTGATTCTCATTGATGTTTGTCATTCTGAATGTGATGAAGAGCTTTCATTATTATGATTAAGATTCTTCGGCACTTTTGGAATGACAAATTTGTTTTTTATCATTGTTGACCGAATAATACTTACTTTTGTGCCATTAAGAAAAACATAATCTACTAAATCTATTATTATGAGTACATCTCAAAGTTCTACCGGGAAAATGACAAACTTCAGATGGATAATCTGTGCCATGTTATTCTTCGCCACTACCGTCAACTATTTGGACAGACAGGTACTGTCGTTGACGTGGAAAGATTTCATCGCTCCCGAATTCCATTGGACAGATTCAAACTATGGAGATATCGCAGCTATTTTTTCTCTTGTATATGCCATTGCCAACTTATTTGCCGGGCGTTTCATTGACTGGATGGGTACCAAAAAAGGTTATCTCTGGGCTATCGCTGTATGGTCGTTGGGGGCCTGTATGCATGCACTTTGCGGTTGGGCAACCGAACAGACACTGGGTATACACAATGCAGGAGAAATGATCTCCGCCACCGGAGCTGTTGCTTCTACCATTGCCATCACCAGCGTGTATTATTTCATTGCGGCACGCATCGTGCTGGGAATAGGTGAAGCCGGCAACTTCCCTGCCGCCATCAAAGTAACTGCTGAATATTTTCCTAAGAAAGACCGCGCTTATTCTACTTCCATTTTTAATGCCGGAGCTACTATCGGAGCTTTAGCCGCCCCCGTTACCATCCCGACATTAGCACGCTATTTCCAGAATATCGGTATTGGCAATGGATGGGAAATGGCATTTGTTGTCATTGGCGGATTGGGATTTATCTGGATGGGATGCTGGATGTTCCTTTACAAAAAACCGGCAGCCAACCCACGCGTCAATACAGCAGAACTTGAATACATCGAACAAGACAATAACGACGAAAACCAGACAACCGAACAACAGGCAAGCGCCAATGAATTCGACAATAAGAAAATCCCTTTCTGGACTTGTTTCAAATACCCTCAAACATGGGCCGTATTCATTGGCAAGTTCATGACCGACGGTGTGTGGTGGTTCTTTCTCTTTTGGGCGCCTGCCTATATTTCGGACGTATATGGATTTGCTTCCGACACCGGCACGGCACAACTGTTGATTTTCGTTTTATATGCCATCACCATGTTGTCTATCTATGGCGGCAAACTGCCTACCATCATTATCAATAAAACCGGAAAGGACCCGTATGCCGCCCGCATGCAGGCGATGTTTATCTTTGCCTTATTCCCTTTACTGGCATTATTTGCACAACCGCTCGGCAACTATTCCTATTGGTATCCGATTATTATCATCGGCATTGCGGGAGCGGCCCATCAGTCTTGGTCTGCCAACATTTATTCCGTAGTAGGCGATATGTTTCCCAAAAGCACCATTGCCACTATTGTAGGTATCGGCGGTATGGCAGGCGGCATCAGCTCATTCCTTATTAATATGGGATCGGGCAGATTATTCGACTATGCCGCACAAACCAATATGAAGTTTATGGGATTTGAAGGAAAACCTGCCGGTTATTTCATTATCTTCTGCATCTGTGCAGTAGCCTATCTGCTAGGTTGGATAATAATGAAAATATTAGTACCGAAATATAAACCTGTCGATGCTTAACATTCAATCGGCCGATTCATGATGCTCAATAATAAATGAGGGGTATGCCAAAACGTGGATGATGCTGTCATTTTACCCGTAGGGGCGAGGTTCGCTCGCCCGGAAACAGCTTGCTTTGTGTATTACTCCCAAAGTTGTAACCGCCGGTTCGGGCAGGCAAACCCTGCCCCTACAGTTGACTATTTAATAGACCATTTTACTTTCGGCCCCCTCATTTTCTGTTTAGTTTTAGTGTTGCATTCTCTGATTTATAGTCTTTTACATGATATACGTCCTGTCCAGCAGTTTCTCTGCCCAAGTGTGCTCACCGGCAATCCATTGTGCATCTTCCTGAGTATGGGGTTGCTGATACATTGCGTTCAACATGTCCTGGTATTCATGCAACAAATGAACGGCATCCGCCTGTTTGTTTTCCCTGAGCAACAATAATATCTTCATCTTGCAAATATTCACATTGGTTATCTTAGACGTCTCATCCGCCTTATTCAGATACTCCAGACATTCAGCATTGCTTTCCTTGCTATTGGATAGTTTCATAATGCTGCGTGCCACCATCAGATAATCATCCGAACAAGCCATCGCATTATTGATATTCTTCATAGCCAAACGCCTTGATTCATTATATTTCTTATTATAATCCATCATACCGGCTTCATAGCTGACCACTGTAGAAGTTTTCTTTAAATAGTTCCGGTCTTCATCCAATGGAGTAAACTTACCCAGCTTCCCTACCCTTTCGGGCAATGAACCATACGCACCATACTTGGATAATGCTTCTACATCTTTATTACGCTGATAGTATTGATTGATTTTACTCAAAGCGGAAACCATTGCATCCTTGTTCTTTTTCATCAGCACCATAAAGTTCATGACTATATGGTCGGCTTCTTTCTCTTGTTTTTCCGAATAATCCAACCCCATACGATTGGCAATGTTATCATTCACCAATGCCTGAACGACATCATTCGTTGCAAAGACCAACCCGGGAACATAATAATCATAACGATCGTACAGATATTCCTCTGTAGCGGCAACCACTCCGTCCGCTACAGCTCCCCAGAACTGTGCACGCTTGGCACGGGCAATATTCTTGTTCACGGTGATAATGGCATGATCGAGTACATAATGGGCTACTTCACGGCTCATCACTGCATATAATTCCTCTTCGCTGTCCAAAGCAGTCAACATTCCCGTAGAAACCAGCAGACAGTCGTTACCCAACATCAACATATCGGGAGCCGGAGATTTCAATACACGCACCAACGGAGTTCCTTCACGCAGGACAGCCATCTTTTCGGGAATGATACTTAACAGCATACATTGCAAATAATCCTCTATTGCAGCATCATCATAAAAAAGCTTAGCGTGCTCCAGTTCTTTCATATAATCATCCGCTTCACGAGCCTGCTCTTGCCGCATTCCCCCTTGGTAGCCTTTCTTTTCATAATAAGAGATTAAATCGTTTGACAGCTGTGCAGTCTGCCAAAATGAAGTCTTATCTGCGGGAATAAGCTTCAGTACATCCAATTCCTCCATAGGAATGCCTACCTGCACCCCGCCGACCACCACTGCCTGTAATGTAGACTCTTCCTGACCAATCGGCTTTTTCAACTTGATAACGCGCTGCAAAATACAAGCCGTACCTTTCTTCACATCTTTATAGTCCCGCTTAAACTCACCCGAAATATTCAGCATCGGACTCAATGGCCGGTTATTCTGCGAAAACATGATTCCGCATTCCAGCATTGCAACTAAGAGAAAAAGAATGTATCGTTTCATAGTGCCTTGATTTTAGAACACTACAAAAATAGGAAAAGAAAAAAATACATTAAAAGGAAAAGCCCTACAAACAGGTAGGGATTTCCCTAATTAATTGCCTGTATCAGACGACGATATATCAGGTTATGGCTCAATATATCGGGCACTCCCGTTATATACAACTGCCTTCGGGCACGCGTCAATGCCACATTTAATTTACGATCTATCCATACTCCGTTCTCTTCCGTCAGATTAGGCAAGAACTTCAACTGATAAAGATAATTCACACAAAAAGAATAAATGATTACATCGCGTTCACTTCCCTGATAACGCTCCACCGTATCAACCGATATTTCATTCAAAGCCGATATTCCCAATGCCTGAATTTCTTTCCGAATCAATGCAATCTGACTACGATAAGGAGTGATCACTCCCAAGGTGCGGTTGACCTCGAAAGTCTCCTTATACAGATGATACACATCAGCAGCCAATTGAGCAACAATGCGCGCTTCATTCCGGTTCGTCTTCCCCGAAACACTTTCCGTATCCCGCTCTGAAGGAATAAACCGAACCGGAGCATCGACATTCTCCAACTGATGCGGCAAACCCAGTGCTTCTAACTTTCCGGCATAAAACTCTCGATTAGGAAATGATGCCACTCCGGGGTGCATGCGTCCCTGACGGCAAAGCATATCCACCGCCCGGCAATGCTCTTCCTGCAAATGAAAACGATAAAGCCGTTCAAAAAGAGAATCTTTCAGGTTATAAAGCCCTATCCGCCGCAACCCTTCATCATGCACCTCAGACTGTTCATTACTCTGCAACACCACAGCCGGCAATTGTTTATGATCACCAATCAGGATAAACTTCCCTATTCCGTTACGTCCGTCCTTAAACCGCGCACAAAGGATTCCCAACAACTGAGGCTCCAATATTTGTGTAGCCTCATCAACAATTGCCACATCAAAATGCTTCAGTTTGAACAGTTCCGGTTTAGATGCAATAGATGCAACTGTTCCCACATAAATACGGCAATCTGCCATGCGGATGTTTACCTCCCGACGATTGTTGCATTCTGCCAGCACATTTTCCAACAGATGTTTGCGGAAACGCGCATCACAAGACAATTCACTTCCCACCCGTATATAGTCCACTTGCGGCAAAATGGCAGAAAGCGACCGGCATATCTCGTCCACCGCCCGATTAGTATAAGCCAGCAACAGCACTTGTGTGGAAGGACAAGCATAAAAATGCTCCACCATCCGCCTCAAGGCACGCGAAGTCTTTCCGGTTCCCGGAGGTCCCACCAACAAGAAATAGTCACAGGCAGCCTCCGCTTTCAGCGCCACCCGTTCAAAGTCATCGGTCGTCCGGGTTATCCTGTCTTCATAAGCCATATCAAAACGAGGAGGACGCTGCCCCAACAACAACTCCCTGCGCTCAGGGTTCGCGTCCATAAAGGAAGACAATCCCAAATACATGCTTCGGAAAGTAGTATCCATCGTATCATGCTCCACGGCATAACGGCTGTTCTCAGGAAACACCAACGGATTCTGCTGTGCCGCCCGAAGGCGAATGCGCAATTCATTATCGGTTATGGATTCTATATTTCCCTTGAATACCATTTTGTTGGTCACATTATCCATACCATTATTACGTTCATAGAGCACCACCACGTCTCCATTACGAAAATTAGGCAGAAAAGTTTCTTCATATTGAGGAATAGACAAAATAATAAAAGCCTTATGAGCCTGCGATGCATGGTTCTCAACAATAGTAAGATCGTATAAAATTTCTCCTGCATCCCGCTTTTCATCCAGCGTACTGAGCCATAAAGCAGAAGCGCCCGTCCTGCTTTCACAATTCACATCACCCGACTTGGAGGTATAAAGTTCTTTTGTGATAAAGTTATAAAGCGTATAAAAATAAGTACGTTCCAGAGGAGTAAGCAGTTCCATGCGCTCACCGAAACGGGAGATGGAAGGCTTCAAGTACTGTTCCCAAAATCGCCCCTGCAACCCTTTTTGATTGAGAACAGAAGGATTGATCTGTGCCAACAGCCGTTGGGTAAACGAAGGATGATTATGCAACTGCACACCATACTCCGAAGCCACAATGCAGTTGCGCAGATTAATGATACGCCGCACTTGTGCCCAAGATGCACGTGCCGGATAAAGCAACGGATAACGAGTATACAACAAGTAGGGATGCATACTGCGACGCTCTTGCCCCATGCTATACTCCAGCACCGCCATATAAAGCAACATCTGTACACGATTATTCTCTTTCGGTTCCAACCTGCCCTGCATGGCATATTCGTCTGCTTTGCCCGACTTCATTTCTATAAAGCTGCTCATGTCACGCTGCATATAGTCTAAACGCCCCTGAATGCCAAGTGCCTCACAAATATAAGAAGGTTCCAGCACAGCATCATTCTTATCAAGGTTATATCCCGGTTGTAAAAATGTCTTCTGCACCGTTTCACGGATATGTTCGAAATGCATTCTACAGTCTTGCGCAAACTCTTTCTCCTTCTGAGGATTTCGAAGTTCCTCACAAGCTGCCAGTTCGATAGGATACTGCCGAAAAGCCTTTTTCATACATTCAGTGTAATCAGGTTCTTTCTCTCCTGCATATATCCATTCATCCAGAAACAGATTGGCTATATTTCCCAACAATAAGGGACGGGCATTCTCAATAGGGACCAAACGACTCAGAAAATAATTGGCGGGATGACTGCCATAATCCTTATAGCACTCTGCCAATGAGCTGATATCCAACAGATAATCAGGTTCAAGTACTATAAAAGAAGGAGTATAAACTCCATTATCATCGACAGTTACATCCAACAAATTCAATTGGGCATACCGCCAAAGCTCCTCCACCGTATCTTTAAATTCCTCATTCACACCGGGCTTGTTATAATTCACCTTTACCGGTTCTTCTTCAAGCACATCTATCGGCCGGACATACAGATAGCTTTCATCCGCATAGTCAAAGCACACCCGGATACGACGAATCCGAGTCTCTTTCTCCCTCTTTACCGCAGGAGTCGTTTCCTGCTTGGGAAGCAACGTATAAAGTTTCGGTGGGATATCCTCATGAAAAATCTTCCGATAGGCATAAGCCACAGCGCGGAGGTCCCGCAAGAATTCCTGTTCGGACGGCTCCTTGCGGTGATTCAGAATGTCATTCGAAGTCAGGCGGAATGTATGCAATTGGTTCTGCTCCCGGCCATCCAATGCAAATTGAGTCGCCACATAATTGATACGGGCAGCCAAATCTGTAGCTTGCAAGCCTGTTCCCATCATTTGTTGCCTCATCACCCGCTCCAATGCTTCACGCAACTGTCTGTAACGGCGCGCCAAAGGTTGTTCTTGTTCAACGGCACACAGATTATATAGTTCTTCGTAATATTCTGCTATTTCTTCATTCATGCTTTTTTTGATTTGCTCTCTCGAATACAAAGGTAGTAAAATGAAAGCAAATCACCCCCTATACTCATCCGGAATCGTCAGGCAGATGAAGCAATTCCTTACTAAAGGCTAAGACCTTTTGAACGGCAGATTATCGGTGTCAAAACGTGGAAAATGCTGTCGTTTAGTACATAGAGGCGAGGTTCGCTCGCCCGAAAACAGTTTGCTTTGTGTATTCGGGCAGGCAAACCCTGCCCCTACAGCTGACGATGGGATAGACCGGTTTGGTTTTGACACACTCCCACGTTCTACTGTGGCAGGGACTAATAATCTACCGCATAAAACGGCTTAACAGAAAGGAAGAAAACGCTTAGTTCTGCAGGCTAATATCCTTCCCACGACTTGGCTTCCTTGGCATTCTTTACCTTGGCACGCATTTTCTTGCTGAATATGATGCCCAAGAGTTTATCCGCGTTAAAAGTGGTGCTGATACCGGCTCCCACCATCAAAGCACTAGGAGTGAACTTTCCTGCCGATGCCGGTTCGAGCCGCGGATCATAACCTGCCAGATATTCCTTATTAAGCGGAATCTCCACATAAATCTTTTCTTCTTCAGGAGATTCAAAAGGACCATAAGGCAAAAGACGGATATACCCACGGCCGTCAACCGTATCTACTTGGGAAATGTAATATCGGGGAAGTTCTGTCTCAAACTTCATATTCTTTTTAGGGAAAGGAGTAGATTTCATTTTCCACTTCTCAGGATTAAACAAGCGGTCTATCTCCTGCTGAGTTTCATCATCGATGACGATTTCCACTTGTCCATTCAACAACTGCTGCAAACGCAAGGAATCTTGCCGGGTCAATTGCCTTGACTCTCCTGCTTTCTGGGCAAAGGAGAAAAACGGCAAACACAGACATGCTAAAAGGAAGAATATACGTTTCATGGCATTCTGTTTTTGGTTTCTCCAAATATACAGAAAAGAAACGTAAATTCTTCCTTCTTCTTAAGATTATTAAGGTCTCTTTTTCGTTAATCCTGGTAATAAACTCTTTTCACCCGATTAGAAACACTTGTCAATATCTCATAAGGAATGGTTCCCAAAATTTCAGCCAAGACCGTTACAGGTAAATCATCACCGAATATCACTGCCTTGTCTCCTTCTTTGCAGTCAATATCCGTCACATCTATCATACACACATCCATACATATATTACCTACATACGGTGCTTTCTGTCCGTTCACCAAGCAGTAAGCATTTCCATTGCCCAATTTACGGTTTAATCCGTCGGCGTATCCGATAGGAATGGCAGCTATGCGGGAATCGCGTTCCAAATGCCCCTTCCGGCTGTATCCCACTGTTTCTTCCTTGGGAACATCATGTATCTGAAGAATCGTTGTTTTCAGTGTACTTACATTATGAATAATTTTATTGGTAAAAGGATCTACGCCATACAGTCCTATTCCCAAACGAACCATATCAAACTGTGCGCCGGGATAACGCTCGATACCCGCCGTATTACAGATGTGGCGCAATATCTTATGCGGAAAAGCCTCCTGCAACTCCTGCGATGCCCGCTCAAAAGCCTCTATCTGGCGACGCGTAAAGGAATCAAACTGTTCGGCATCACTTCCCACCAAATGCGAGAATACGGAACGAGGAATAACAGCCGTCTGCTTTTTCAGGCGTTCTATCAACTCCGGTATCTCATCCGGTGTAAAGCCGAGCCGATGCATGCCGGTATCCAGTTTGATGTGAATGGGGAAATTGGTCACTCCTTCTTTTTCGGCAGCCTTTATCAATTCATTCAATAAATGAAAACTATAAACTTCAGGTTCGAGCTTATAATCGAACATCGTTTTGAAGGCAGTCAATTCCGGATTCATGATGATAATGGAACTGGTTATACCGGCTTTTCTCAAGTCCGAGCCTTCGTCGGCAACCGCTACAGCCAAATAATCCACCCTGTGATCTTGAAGGGTTTTGGCTATCTCATACGAACCGGCTCCATAAGCCGATGCCTTCACCATGCACACCATCTTTGTCTCCGGTTTCAGTTTACTACGATAATAATTCAAATTATCAACCAATGCATTCAATTTGATTTCCAGAATTGTCTCATGTACTTTCAACTCCAAGCGTTCCGAAATATCATCGAAATGAAAGCTGCGTGAACCTTTTATCAAGACCACCTCATTACGCAGATTGGGCAACAGGTCGGATTTCAACAAGTCTTCTGTGCTATGAAAAAAATACTTCTCTAACTCAAACCGGGAAGAAGCTGTACGAATCTCGTCGCCTACCCCGATAATCTTTTCCACACCACGACTATGAACCAGTTCGGCCACCTGACGGTAAAGCAACTTACTGCTTTGCCCCGTTTCCAGCATATCCGAAAGAATCAATGTGCGTTTTTTACCTTTATCTTCCGAACGGCGCGACATGAAATCAAGTGCAATATCCAAAGAGGCCAAATCCGAATTATAGCTGTCGTTGATAATAACACACCCATTTTTTCCTTCTTTCACTTCCAAACGCATGGCTATTTGCTCCAGATGCGCCATACGCTCTGCAATGTCCTCGGCAGGCACCATCATATACAAGGCTACTGCCAGACAATGCAATGAATTTTCAATCGATGCATCATCGATAAACGGTATCTTATATTCATTCGGCATCCCCAAATAACGATATTTCACAGTGGTGGAATCCTCACCCTTACAAATAGATTCTATAAATAAAGGACGTTCATTGTCTTTCTTAGACCAGGCTATCTCACGCGAAGTAAAAAGAGACTTGCTGACACAAGAGCTGATAAGTTCATTATCACCGTCATAGATAATCACATCACAATCCTTAAAAAGCGTCAGTTTCTCCATACATTTCTCCTGAACAGAGAAAAAATTCTCTTGGTGAGCACCACCGATATTTGTCAATATACCGATAGTGGGACGGATAATGCTTTGCAAAGCCTCCATCTCACCCATTTCAGAAATACCGGCTTCAAAAATAGCCAACTGGGTTTCTTCGTTCATCAACCATACAGAAAGCGGCACTCCGATTTGTGAATTATAACTGCGGGGAGAGCGGGTAACCACGCGATCCGGGCTGAGCAATTGGTATAACCATTCTTTCACTACCGTCTTACCGTTGCTGCCGGTAATGCCGACCACCGGAATAAGAAATTGTTCCCTATGCTTTTCTGCCAGTTTTTGCAGTCCCTTTAACGGATTGGCCAATTGCAGGAAATTGGCGGCAGTATAAGCTTCCTTGTTCTCAGGCAGTTCACTCACTACAAAATTACGCACCCCGCGCTCATACAAATCAGGAATATATTTATGCCCGTCGTTGCGTTTGGTTTTCAAAGCGAAGAATAAAGTTTCTTCGGGGAAGCATAACGAGCGGCTATCAGTTAAAATCCAATCAATCTGTGCATTGTGGTCGCCAAAGCGTTTGGCACCCAAAGCCTTTACTATATTTTCAATTGAGCTTGACATTGTTCTAATTCTTTTTGAAGTTCAAAATACGGGAACTTTTCTTTCATCCTGCTTATCTTTAACACTATTTGAGTTAAAAAACTACGGTATGCTTCCGAACGGACATCAAAAGGTTTATGATTCAACCCTTTGCGTATTTCTTCCCACTCTTTCATTATCTGCCGTGTCTGACTGCTGAAATAAGTATCTCCGAAACACTTCCATATATAAGACACAGCCATGGGCGAAGGATGAAACATATCATCCGCATAAAAGCGGTAATCGCGAAGTTCGTCCATCATAATTTCATAAGAAGGGAAATAATGGCACATCGGATAATGGTGTTGCAGAGTGTCTATCGCCAATAATAGAGTAGATTTACTTATCTGATTGCCATGCATCCCGTCTTTGGCGTGCCGGATGGGACTGACGGTGAACAGCACCTTCAGATTAGGGTTCAGCTCCTGCAACATTTTCAACAAGTCAAAATATTCAACAACTATCTCCTCTACCGAAAGAAGCCTGCGCGTAAACAGTTTATCCGGTTGCTTATGGCAGTTGCCCACAACCTTACCATTCTCTTTCAAAGAATAAACCCATGCCGTTCCCCATGTTATCATCAGCCAGTCGGTTTGCGGCAATTCCGCGGCGGCTCTCCCCAACCTTTCGTTAATCCGCAACAAACATTCTTCTGCCGAATTGCCTGAAAAAGAGCCATGATGCATAAAGCTATGCCATCCCGCCCTATCGCAAAACAAATCCGCCTCATTGTAAGTTTTATAAGAGAGAGTTTGACGGATAGCCTCTGCCACAGATAAAGGATTATAGAGAATCCCAAAAGGGTTCACATCACACCGAAACTTATTTGCCAGCAACAAATTTCCGATATTTTCGGCAAAACAGGAACCAAATAGCATAATTCGGTCAGAATGACGGATTTCTGTTTCCTCTTTAGGCAGTTCTACTTGCGTTCTGAAATTCATATCAATAAGAGTCTATCTATTTTTTAAGGACAAATGTAATCATAATACACATAAATATGCTATTTTTGCAAGATATTTATCATATCATAGGAATGGAACAGGATACTTCATATATGTTGCTGAAAAGTTTAGATACACCGGAAGATTTGCGCCGATTAGAGGCAGACAAACTGCCCGAAGTATGTAAAGAGCTGAGGCAAAAAATAATAGATGAGCTCTCACGCAATCCGGGACATTTTGGTTCCAGTCTGGGAGTGGTAGAACTGACCGTAGCCTTACATTATGTATTTAATACGCCTTATGACCGCATCGTATGGGACGTAGGTCATCAGGCATACGGCCATAAGATATTGACAGGCCGCAGGGATACTTTCTGTACAAACCGCAAATTACACGGTCTGTGCCCTTTTCCTTCTCCTCACGAAAGTGAATATGACACTTTTACGTGCGGACATGCCTCCAACTCTATTTCGGCAGCGCTCGGAATGGCTGGGGGGGGGGAGGAGAAAAAAAAGAAAAAAACAACCCGCCATGTGGTAGCCGTCATCGGCGATGGATCAATGAGTGGCGGTCTGGCATTTGAAGGATTGAACAATGCTTCCTCTACACCCAATAATCTCTTAATCATCCTGAATGATAATAATATGGCTATCGACCGCAGTGTGGGTGGAATGAAACAGTATCTTCTAAACCTCCAGATGTCTGAAGGTTATAATAAAATACGATATAAGCTCTCAAAAATGTTCTATAAATGGGGCATATTGAATGAAGAGCGCCGAAAGAGCCTGATTCGTTTCAATAACAGCCTGAAATCCATGCTCGTACAGCAACAAAATGTGTTCGAAGGAATGAATATCCGCTATTTCGGTCCTATTGACGGACACGATGTCAATAATCTGGCACGTGTCTTGAAAGAAATAAAAGATATGCAGGGTCCCAAGTTGCTCCATATCCATACCACCAAAGGCAAAGGATTCGGTCCGGCTGAAAAAGCAGCTACCATATGGCATGCACCGGGAATTTTCGACAAAGAAACCGGAGAACGCATTGTGATAGATACCGACGGACTTCCCCCTTTGTTTCAGGATGTGTTTGGCAATACGTTGTTGGAACTGGCACAGCAAAACGACAAAATAGTAGGAGTAACCCCGGCAATGCCGTCAGGATGCTCCATGAATATATTAATGAAAGCAATGCCCGACCGGGGATTTGATGTAGGCATTGCAGAAGGGCATGCCGTAACCTTCTCCGGCGGTATGGCAAAAGACGGATTAATCCCGTTCTGCAACATCTATTCGTCTTTCATGCAGCGTGCATACGATAATGTTATCCACGATGTCGCCATTCAAAAGTTGAATGTCGTTCTTTGCCTTGACCGGGCAGGAATTGTGGGCGAGGACGGTCCTACCCATCATGGTGCATTCGATTTGGCATATATGCGCCCCATCCCTAACCTGACGGTGGCATCCCCTTATGATGAACATGAGCTGCGCAATCTGATGTACACCGCACAACTGCCCGATAAAGGACCTTTTGTGATTCGTTACCCCAGAGGAAGAGGGGTGCTGGTGGACTGGAAATCTTCTTTTGAAGAAATACAAATAGGCAAAGGGCGGAAACTGAAAGACGGAAAAGACATGGCAGTCATCACCATCGGTCCGATTGGCAATACGGCACGAAAGGCAATTACCCGTGCAGAAGCCGAAAGCAAAATGAGCATTGCCCATTATGACTTACGCTTTTTAAAACCGTTGGATGAAGAAATGCTACACGAAATAGGAAAGAATTTCTGCCGAATAGTCACCATTGAAGACGGTGTGTTGAAAGGCGGAATGGGCAGTGCTATCCTGGAGTTTATGGCAGACAACAGATATACTCCCACTGTTCGCCGCATCGGTTTACCGGATAAGTTTGTAGAACACGGCCCGGTGAAAGACTTGCATCGTTTATGCGGCATGGATGAAGAAGGTATTTATAAGGTATTGGTATCATTCTAAAAGAGAAAGATAAAAATGAAGATTATTATCGCAGGGGCAGGAGCCGTAGGCACTCATTTGGCCAAACTGCTCTCAGGTGAAAAACAAGATATTATCCTGATGGATGAAAACGAGGAGAAGTTGAGTAAATTAGATTCCAACTTCGACTTGATGACAGTCAATGCATCCCCGACTTCCATTTCCGGTCTGAAAAATGCCGGTGTAGCGGGAGCCGATCTTTTTATCGGAGTCATGCCGGAAGAAAGCCGTAACATGACGGCATGTATGCTGGCCACCAATTTGGGAGCCAAAAAGACCGTAGCCCGTATTGATAATTACGAATACCTATTGCCTAAACATAAGGAATTCTTTTCACATCTGGGTGTTCATTCACTGATCTATCCCGAAATGCTGGCTGCAAAAGAAATTGTAGACGCCATCAAAATGAGCTGGATACGCCAATGGTGGGAGTTCTGTGGCGGCGCATTGGTACTGATTGGTACAAAAATGCGTGAAACGGCAGAAATTCTGAATGTGCCTCTGCACGAACTGGGCGGACGTAATATTCCATTCCACATTGTAGCGATAAAAAGGGGCAATGAAACAATTATCCCGCGTGGAGATGATACTATCAAGCTACATGATATTGTTTATTTTACCACTACAAAAAAATATATTCCTTATATCCGTAAAATAGCCGGAAAGGAAAATTATGCCGATGTGCGTAATGTAATGATCATGGGAGGCAGCCGTATAGCCGTCCGTACAACCCAATATGTACCTGAATATATGCAGGTCAAAATAATCGAAAACGATATCAACCGCTGTAACCGGCTGACAGAAGTAGTAGACGATAAAGTCATGATTATCAATGGAGATGGTCGGGATATGGATTTGCTATTGGAAGAAGGACTTCGTAACACCGAAGCATTTGTCGCATTAACAGATAATTCGGAAACAAATATTCTGGCATGCCTCGCCGCCAAAAGAATGGGTGTTACCAAGACGGTTGCCGAGGTGGAAAACATTGATTATATCAGTATGGCAGAAAGTCTGGATATCGGCACGGTCATCAATAAAAAGATGATTGCTGCCAGCCATATTTACCAAATGATGCTGGATGCCGACGTATCCAATGTAAAATGTCTGACTTTTGCCAATGCAGATGTTGCCGAATTTACAGTAAAAGCCGGTTCACGTATTACAAAAGACGCCATTAAGGACATGGGACTTCCCAAAGGGGTTACCATCGGCGGACTAATCCGAAATGGAGAAGGTATCTTGGTAACAGGTAATACAATCATCCAACCGGAAGACCATGTAGTGGTATTCTGTTTGGGAATGATGATTAAGAAAGCAGAAAAATTCTTCAACAGATGATTAACTCTAAAATGATATGCAAAATCATGGGTTCCCTTTTCTTCATTGAAGCGGGATTCTTGATTTTATGCGCATTACTCGCCATATATTACAAGGAAACAGATTTAACCGCATTCCTTTCTTCCGCTGCTATCACAGCAGGGGCAGGTATTGTTTTCTCTATCTTCGGAAAGAATGCCGAAAGGAAAATCAGCCGTCGCGATGGCTATGTAGTAGTATCTCTTGCTTGGATCTTCTTTTCCCTGTTCGGCATGTTGCCGTTTTATCTGAGCGGATACATTCCCAGCATCACCGATGCCTTTTTTGAAACCATGTCGGGATTCACCACCACCGGAGCAAGCATTCTGGATAATATCGAATCATTGCCCCACGGATTACTTTTCTGGCGAAGCATGACCCAATGGATTGGAGGACTGGGGATTGTATTCTTTACCATCGCCGTGTTACCCATTTTCGGAGTAGGCGGTGTACAGCTATTTGCAGCCGAAGCTACAGGTCCCACCCATGACAAGGTACATCCCCGTATCGGTGTGACCGCCAAATGGATTTGGAGCATTTATTTGGGACTGACCATAGCAGAAGTATTCTTATTACTGCTGGGTGGAATGGATGTGTTCGACAGCGTGTGCCATTCATTAACAACTACTGCTACAGGCGGATATTCTACCAAGCAAAACAGCATTGCTGCTTTTCATTCTCCCTATATAGAATATGTAATCACGCTCTTCATGTTTTTGTCGGGTATCAACTTTACCCTGCTGTTTCTATTCTTTCTGAAAGGAAAGTTCAAACGGTTGATTGAGAATACCGAGTTCCATTGGTATTTGGGCACTGTAGGTTGTTTTACCCTGTTCACCACCGTCACACTGGTTCTTACCAGCCCGATGGGAATAGAAGAATCATTCCGGAAAGCTATTTTTCAAGTAGTCTCATTACAGACCACCACCGGATTTATTTCTGCTGATTACATGACCTGGGTTCCGGTACTATGGACATTGATGTGCATCATCATGCTTTTCGGAGCATGTGCAGGCTCCACTTCCGGAGGTATAAAATGTATTCGTATTGCCATCATGAGCCGTGTATCAAGAAACGAATTCAAACGAATCATCCATCCTAATGCAGTCTTGCCGGTCCGCATCAACCGTCAGGTAATTTCTTCTACAACCAAATCGGCTATATTGGCATTTACTTTCCTTTATATAGCTATTGTCTTTATTGGTTGGCTATTGCTTATGATATTAGGAGTAGGATTTGAAGAAGCATACAGTGTCGTAATTTCCAGTTTAGGCAATGTCGGACCGGGTATAGGCAAGTGCGGACCTTCTTATTCATGGAGCGGATTACCCGATATGGCCAAATGGATCAGTGCGTTACTTATGCTCATCGGCCGTTTGGAGTTATTTACCGTCTTACTGTTGTTTACTCCCGGATTCTGGAAGAAACACTAAGAAGTACGGAAATCCCTCTCCATTCACGAAAAGAGAAAAAAAACAATTTATAATGATAGAATTCCAAATTTATGGCTAACTTTGCGACCTCTAAATAAAAATCATCATTATGAACAATATACTGAAGATCTTTATTTCTCTTTTATTTTTCCTGCTCTTGATAACAACAGCGGGACAAGAAGAGTATGCGTCAGTAAAGAGTTCATTCTTTCAGAAATCAAACGTAACCTCTTCTTATCAGCAAACACAAAGTCCGTGTAAAAAGACCATGGATTTCCTGTTTATCAACCGTTTTGCCGATATGCCACAAGTAGCAATTGCTCTTGACAATCCGGATTTGACTTCCAAATCCAAATGTGCTCTCCGTCTGCTTGCTACACTGAATGATTTCTGGAAACAAGAGCTACAAACAAACAACATACATTTTCATTCATCCATTTCACATTACTCGCATGCCGTGGATTACTATATCTATGCACTACGGCGAATCATTATTTAATTTTATAAAGCCTTCAAGCTAAAAGCCAAAACAAAGTATCTTGCATTAAGCGTTATGTAAGTGGGCTTTGTGTTCATTCACTTTTTGTCTAATCAAAAAAAAGTTTAGATATGTATTTTACACTATTAGTTGTCGTTATCCTGACGGCAATTGCACTGGTTGCCGTGGCTTTGGGTATTGCCCGTGCCATTTCTCCCCGTTCGTACAATCCGCAAAAAGGAGAGGCTTACGAATGTGGTATCCCCACCCGGGGACAGTCATGGATGCAATTTAAGGTAGGTTACTATCTGTTTGCCATTCTATTTCTCATGTTTGATGTTGAAACGGTATTTCTCTTTCCGTGGGCGGCAGTCGTTCAGGATTTAGGAGTGTACGGTTTAGTCAGCATCTTCTTCTTTATTGTAGTACTCATATTAGGCCTGGCATACGCCTGGAAGAAAGGAGCATTGGAATGGAAATAAAGAAACCGGTCATAAAATCTATCCCTTATGAAGATTTCAAAGATAATGAGTATCTGGAGAACATGGTCAAACAACTTAATGAAGGAGGTACAAAAGTACTTATCGGTTGTTTGGATGACCTTATCAACTGGGGACGCAGCAACTCGCTGTGGCCGCTTACCTTTGCAACCAGTTGCTGCGGAATTGAGTTTATGGCAGTCGGTGCTGCCCGGTATGACTTTGCCCGTTTCGGGTTTGAAGTAGCCCGCGCCAGTCCGCGCCAGGCAGATATGATTATGGTAGCCGGAACCATCACACACAAAATGGCACCGGTATTAAAACGTCTTTATGACCAAATGGCAGACCCCAAATATGTGATTGCAGTGGGCGGATGCGCCATCAGCGGAGGTCCGTTTAAAAAATCCTACCATGTGCTGAACGGAGTTGACAAAATATTACCGGTAGACGTTTATATTCCCGGATGCCCCCCACGGCCCGAAGCCTTATTATATGGCATGATGCAACTGCAACGTAAAGTAAAACTGGAAAAATTCTTTGGCGGAGTAAACCGCAAGGAAGAAGAACCCCAAAAGGAATAACTTATGGATGATATTATCAAAATAGAACCTAACGAACTCCGCACCGAGATGCAAAAGTTACGCGCGGAAGGCTATGACTTTATGCGTTCACTCACCGGAATGGACTGGGGAGAAGAAGGATTGGGAGTAGTCTACCATCTGGAAAAGACAGCTACCGGCGAGAACAAAGTAATTAAAGCTGTCACTGCCAACCGCGAGAAAGCTGAATTGCCTACAGTCTGCGATATTTGGAAAGGCGCAGAATTCAACGAGCGTGAAGTGTATGATTACTTCGGCATCCGTTTTGTGGGACACCCCGACATGCGCCGCTTGTTCCTGCGTGAAGACTGGATAGGCCATCCGCTTCGCAAAGATTATGACGAAAGCCTCAACCCGCTGCGGATGACCAACGAAGAGCCGGTCGATACCACCCAATACATGGAAGTACAGCATGACGGCAGCGTAATTGAAAAACGAGAAACCATCTTCGACGAAGATGAATACATTATTAATATAGGTCCGCAGCATCCGGCAACTCACGGAGTGCTCCGCTTTCGCGTGTCACTGGAAGGTGAGATTATAAAGAAACTGGATGTACACTGCGGATATATCCACCGCGGCATCGAAAAGATGTGCGAAAGTCTGACATATCCCCAAACACTCGCCTTAACCGACCGGTTGGATTATTTAGGCGCACACCAAAACCGCCATGCACTCTGCATGTGTATCGAAAAGGCAATGGGTGTGGAAGTGAGTGAACGTGTACAGTATATCCGCACTATCATGGACGAGCTGCAACGCATTGATTCACATCTGCTTTTCTTTTCTTGTCTGTGCATGGACTTGGGCGCGCTAACTGCCTTCTTTTACGGATTCCGCGACCGCGAAAAGATTCTGGACATCTTCGAAGCAACCACCGGCGGTCGCTTAATCCAGAACTATAATACCATCGGCGGTGTGCAGGCCGATATCGCGCCGGACTTTGTGCAAAAGGTAAAAGACTTTATCGCTTATCTCCGTCCGACATTAAAAGAGTATCATGAAGTCTTCACCGGCAATGTCATCGCACAGGAACGTATGAAAGGTGTAGGAGTGCTCAGTCGTGAAGACGCCATCTCTTTCGGTGCAACGGGGGGAACAGGGCGCGCCAGCGGTTGGGCTTGCGATACTCGCAAACGCCACCCCTACTCTATGTATGGAAAAGTCGACTTCAAAGAAATTGTCCATACCGAAGGCGATTCATTCGCACGCTACATGGTACGTATGGAAGAAATCATGGAAAGTATGAACATCATCGAACAGTTGATTGATAATATTCCTGAAGGAGCATTTCAGCAAAAGATGAAACCGATTATCCGTGTGCCCGAAGGTTCTTATTATGCTGCGGTGGAAGGCAGCCGTGGAGAGTTCGGCGTCTTTTTGGAAAGTCGTGGAGATAAATATCCTTACCGTCTGACGTTCCGTGCCACCGGACTGCCATTGGTTTCGGCAATGGAAACCATGTGCCGCGGTGCCAAGATAGCCGACCTCATTGCCATCGGCGGAACAGTGGATTACGTGGTACCGGACATAGACAGATAAGATTAATAATAAAACGAAACGAAATAATATATGTTTGATTTTAGTATAGTAACCCAATGGATACACTCAATGCTTACCTCCTTCATGCCCGAAGGGTTGGCGGTATTTATAGAGTGTGTGGCTATCGGCGTATGCATCATGCTTGCCTACGCAGTGATTGCTATCATTATGATATTCATGGAGCGAAAAGTCTGTGCAGCATTCCAGTGTCGCCTAGGACCGATGCGCGTAGGACCTTGGGGCACCATACAGGTCTTTGCCGATGTATTCAAGATGTTGATAAAAGAAATCATCACCATTCGTCACGCCGACAATTTCCTTTATAACCTCGCTCCCTATATTGTGATACTGGCATCTATCCTGTCATTCAGTTGTTTGCCTTTCAGCAAAGGGATGGAAGTGCTCGACTTCCATGTCGTCATCTTTTTCCTGATGGCAGCCTCCAGCATCGGTGTGGTAGGTATCCTGCTTGCCGGATGGAGTTCCAACAACAAGTACTCACTAATCGGTGCCATGCGAAGCGGTGCACAGATGATCAGTTATGAACTGTCTGTCGGACTGAGCATTCTCACCATTGTCGTATTGACCGATACCATGCAATTTTCAGAAATCGTAGAACGCCAGGCCGACGGCTGGTTCCTTTTCAAAGGCCATATCCCGGCAATGATTGCCTTTATCATCTATCTGATAGCCGGCAATGCAGAGGTAAACCGTGGTCCATTCGACTTGCCCGAAGCCGAAAGTGAGCTGACAGCCGGATATCACACCGAATATTCGGGTATGCACTTCGGTTTATTCTATGTGGCAGAGTTTGTCAACCTGTTCATTATTGCCGGAGTAGCCGCCACTATCTTCCTGGGCGGCTGGATGCCGTTGCATATTCCCGGCTTGGACGGCTTCAATACCGTCATGGACTATATTCCCGGATTTGTATGGTTCTTTGCAAAGTCATTCTTTATTGTCTGGCTGCTGATGTGGATAAAATGGACTTTCCCTCGTTTACGTATCGACCAGATTCTTACACTGGAATGGAAATACCTGGTACCGATAGGTCTTTGCAATTTGTTGCTGATGGTTATTATTGTTGTATTTAAATTGCATTTCTAATGAAAGAAGAAAAACGTTCATATATAGGAGGACTGTTGCACGGTATCGGTACACTGCTCACCGGAATGAAAATCACCGGACGGGAATTTTTCACTCCGAAAGTAACCGAGCAGTATCCCGAGAACCGTGCTACACTGGAAATCTCTCCCCGTTTTCGCGGGCGTCTCGTCATGCCGGCAGACGAAAACGGGAACAATAAATGTATTGCCTGCGGGCTTTGCCAAATGGCCTGTCCCAACGACACCATTCATATCACCAGCGAAACACAGACTGATGAAGAAACAGGTAAGAAGAAAAAAACATTGGTGAAATATGAATATGATTTGGGCGCCTGCATGTTCTGTCAACTCTGCGTCAATGCGTGTCCGCACGATGCCATCTGTTTTGATACGGAATTTGAAAATGCAGTGTTCGACCGCAGCAAATTGGTTCTCACCCTGAATAAGAAATAAAAAAACAAACGATATTATGACACTACAACTAATTGTATTCATTGTGCTGGCATTGTTTATCGCTGTCTGTTCGGTACTGGCGGTCACCACATCACGCATTCTGCGCGCAGCGACCTATTTGCTGTTTGTACTATTCGGCACGGCAGGCATTTACTTCCAGCTCAATTATTCGTTTTTGGGAGCCGTCCAATTGCTGATTTATGCCGGCGGCATCACGGTACTTTATGTTTTCAGTATTCTGCTGACCTCCTCACAAGGAGACAAGTCCGAACGGCTGAAAAACGGTAAAATGGTGGCAGGAGTTGTTTCCACCCTTGCCGGGCTGGGCATCTGCCTGTTTGTTATGTTGAAAAACGAGTTTCTCCCCTCCCACTTCACTCCCGGCGAACTGCATGTGCAGACCATCGGCCACACCCTGATGGGAATGGGAAAATATCAATATGTACTGCCTTTCGAAGTCATCAGCATATTGTTGCTGGCTTGTATTGTGGGAGGTATAATGATTGCACGTAAAAGATAAGTCTGATTATGGTACACATGGAATATTACCTGGTGGTTTCCACCTTTATGATGTTTGCAGGCATCTATGGCTTCTTTACCCGCCGCAACCTGCTCGCCATGCTAATTAGTGTGGAACTGATTTTGAACTCCGTCGATATCAACTTCGCCGTGTTCAACCGCTACCTCTTCCCCAACGAACTGGAAGGAGTGTTCTTCGCCCTGTTCGCCATCGGAGTGAGTGCTGCGGAAACAGCGGTAGCTATTGCCATTATCATCAATATCTATCGTAACATCCGAAACATACAAGTGAAGAACTTAAACGAAATGAAAAATTGATTATGGAATATACTATTCTAATCCTCATCCTTCCTTTCCTCAGTTTTCTGATACTGGGACTGGCAGGTATGCGCATGAAGAACAGCGTGGCAGGTGCCATCGGCACAGCTTCACTGACAGGAGTGGCATTGCTTTCCTACCTCACCGCCTTTCACTATTTCACAGGCGGCCGTACGGCAGCAGGCACCTTCCCCACCCTCATGCCCTACAACTTTGAATGGTTGCCGTTCACAGCCGACCTTCATATCAATATGGGCATTTTGCTCGATCCTATTTCCATCATGATGCTGGTTGTGATTTCTACCGTGTCACTGATGGTACACATCTACTCCTTCGGCTATATGAAAGGTGAAAAAGGCTTCCAGCGCTATTATGCTTTTCTGAGTCTTTTCACCATGTCAATGCTGGGACTGGTAGTAGCAACCAATATTTTCCAAATGTACGTCTTTTGGGAATTGGTGGGCGTCAGCTCTTACCTGCTCATCGGTTTCTATTATACCAAGAAAGAAGCCATCGCAGCCAGCAAAAAAGCATTTATCGTCACCCGTTTTGCCGACCTCGGTTTTCTGATTGGTATCCTCATCTACGGCTACTACGCAGAAACATTCTCTTTCACTCCTGCCGCAAGCGCTCTGGTTGCAGCAGGAACAATGATTCCACTGGCATTGGGGCTGATGTTTGTCGGCGGAGCCGGAAAAAGCGCCATGTTCCCATTACACATCTGGCTGCCCGATGCCATGGAAGGCCCTACTCCGGTCAGTGCCCTGATTCATGCCGCCACCATGGTGGTAGCCGGTGTATATCTGGTAGCCCGTATGTTCCCGTTGTTCATCGGTTACGCTCCCGAAGTACTCCACTGGACAGCCTACATCGGTGCTTTCACAGCATTCTATGCTGCCAGTGTAGCCTGTGTGCAAAGCGATATCAAACGTGTACTTGCTTTCTCCACCATTTCACAGATAGGCTTTATGATTGTTGCCTTGGGCGTTTGCACCTCAATAAATCCCCACGAAGGAGGATTGGGCTACATGGCCTCCATGTTCCATCTGTTCACTCACGCCATGTTCAAGGCATTACTCTTCTTGGGGGCAGGATGCATCATTCATGCCGTACACAGCAATGAAATGAGCGCGATGGGCGGGTTGCGCAAATACATGCCTGTCACCCACATCACATTTCTGATAGCCTGCCTTGCCATTTCGGGCATTTGGCCTTTCTCGGGATTCTTCTCCAAAGACGAAATCCTGACCGCCTGCTTCCGGTTCAGCCCGGTCATGGGCTGGATAATGACAGGTATAGCTGCGATGACCGCATTCTATATGTTCCGTCTGTATTATGGCATTTTCTGGGGCACGGAAAACAAAACCCTCCACGCTGCACATACTCCGCATGAAGCACCGCTTACCATGACTTTCCCGTTACTGTTTTTGGCAGCCGTGACCTGTGTGGCGGGATTCATCCCGTTCGGTAATTTAATCAGCAGCAACGGAGAGGCTTATACCATCCACCTGGATATGCAGGTAGCCACAACAAGTATCATTATTGCACTGTTGTCCATCGGTCTTGCCACATGGATGTATGCAGGTCCCAAACAGCCTGTCGCCGACAAGCTGGCACACACCTTCAGCCGTTTGCACACAGCTGCCTATCACCGCTTCTACATGGACGAAGTCTGGATGTTCTTCACCAAGAAGATTATATTTCGGTGCATCAGTACTCCGATAGCATGGTGGGACCGTCACGTCATCGACCAGTTCTTCAACTTCACCGCCTGGAGCACCCACGCCACAGCTGATGAGATACGTGATATGCAAAGCGGAAATGTACAGCAATACAGTATTTGGTTCCTCGCAGGAGCCTTGATACTGACGCTGATACTATTAGTTTAACCAGCCAAACGAATAATTAAGTATACAAATGAACATACTAAGTTTTTTCATCATAGTTCCTTTATTGATGCTCGCGGGGCTTTGGGCTTCGCGCAGCGTCAATCAAGTACGTGGCGTGATGGTTACCGGAGCTTCCCTGCTGCTGGCACTGTCTGTCTACCTCACCATTGATTATATAGGACTCCGCCAAGCCGGTGCCATGGAAGAAATGCTGTTTACCGACAGTATATCCTGGTATGCCCCCTTACATATATGTTACTCCATCGGAGTGGACGGTATCTCCGTAGCCATGTTACTACTGAGCGCTATCATTGTCTTCACCGGAACATTTGCATCATGGAAACTTCAGCCCCTCACCAAAGAGTATTTCCTATGGTTCACACTGCTGAGTTTGGGAGTGTTCGGATTCTTTATCTCAACAGACCTGTTCACCATGTTTATGTTCTATGAAGTAGCGCTTATCCCGATGTACCTGCTGATTGGTATATGGGGAAGCGGCCGTAAAGAATATGCAGCCATGAAACTTACCCTGATGCTGATGGGCGGTTCTGCTTTCCTGCTAATAGGTATTCTGGGTATCTTCTATGGAGCAGGAGGCGAGACAATGAATCTGCTCGAGATAGCCAGACTTCATATTCCCGATACGATGCAGCACCTGTTCTTCCCGCTTATTTTCCTGGGATTCGGTGTGCTGGGCGCACTATTCCCATTCCACACATGGAGTCCCGACGGCCATGCATCTGCTCCGACTGCCGTCAGTATGCTTCATGCCGGTGTACTGATGAAGTTGGGAGGCTACGGCTGTTTTCGTGTTGCCATGTATCTGATGCCCGAAGGAGCAGCCATGTGGGGTGATGTATTCCTCGTGCTGACCACCATTTCTGTGGTTTACGGTGCGTTCAGCGCTGTGGTACAGACCGACTTGAAATATATCAATGCCTATTCATCCGTATCGCATTGCGGACTGGTGCTTTTCGCTCTTCTGATGATGACACGCACCAGTTGTACGGGTGCTATTCTCCAAATGTTGAGTCACG
>ERZ779758.96-NODE-96-length-41283-cov-5.90167_pt1 | contig 41283 bp, 44 predicted proteins | sample MGYA00511256_ERZ779758 | MGnify/ENA primary metagenome ERZ779758 (study PRJEB29588, sample SAMEA2162460) | human gut metagenome | biome: human gut; feature: human-associated habitat; material: faeces | place: Denmark | collected 2008/2010 ... | reverse complement strand
GTGGCGGTGGGGGGGCAACCCTAAATGCTTCTTGTACCATAATTAGCCTCCTTTTTTTCATATTCATTATTTACGACTTTTTTAGTTTTGTCAAGGTCAGCTTAATCTCAAAACTTCATATATATCCATTTTTTTAGCTTTACCACGAATAGTTACGTCTGCAATTTTTATAACATCAACAATGTCGCTTACATATGAATATGTTGAACTGCTTATGAGCATATTAGTTTTATAAACTTTATTATAACTTTCAATCCTGCTTGCAAGGTTTACCATGTCGCCAATAACCGTATATTCAAGACGCTTTTCCGAACCTATGTTGCCTACAAATGCCTCACCGGTATTAATCCCTATTCCGATTTCAATTTTCGGTTTACCTTCAAATAACCATTTGTCCTGAAGCTGATCAACTTTTTTCAACATTTCACAGGCGCATTTTACTGCATTTTGCGGGTGATTAATGTCTTGTATTGGCTCGCCAAATATCGCCATAACGGCATCGCCGATAAATTTGTTAATAACGCCGTTGTATTTAGTTATTATAGGCTCAATTTCTGAAAAATATTCGTTAAGAATTACTGAGACTTCTTCGGCAGTCATTTTTTCACTCATGCTTGTAAAGCCTCTGATATCAGCAAATAAAACAGTTACATTGGCTTTTTTCCCGCCGAGTTTAATATCATCAATATTCTGAACAACGTTTTGCATAATATCCTGTGAAAGATATTTACCCATTGCATTTTTAATCTTTTCTTTATTTCTGCCTTCCTGAATAAATTTATAAGAATAACCGAAAATCATTGTGACAAGCTGAATTGCAAGCGGTGTAATAACATTTGGCGCAACACCGTTTCTGTAGCATATAATTGTAAAAATAAAGTATGCAAGACCTATTCCAATTAACAGTAAAATTGACTTAAATATTGACAGTCTGCTGATTATTATAAATGCGGATATGCTTAACAGCACAATTATAAATAAATCCTGTTTAAGTGTTGTCTGCTTAATAAATTCGTTATTAATAAGGTTATCAAGGTTTGTCGCCTGAATATCAACACCCGGGTGCCTTTGTAAAATAGGTGTAGGCAGGGCATCTTCAAGCGCAAGACCTGCACCTCTGGCATTAGCTCCCACAAAAACTATTTTGTCATTTAATTCGGAAGGATCTATAATAGGTCTTTCACCCTTTTTTATGTTATCTAACGAATCAATGATATCTATTGCAGAATATTTTTTGTGTGTGTATTCGGAACCAGAATGTTTTTTATAATATCTTATAAAGTTTTGCACGCCTGCTGCTGAGGTATCTGTCGGAATAATTAATCCTGTGTCTTCTACAAGCAGGTTGTTGCGGTTTAGTGTAACTTTATTTGTATTATTCATCAGCATATACATTCTTAAAGCAAGAGAGGGATAATAGTTCTTATTAACGGTTACAACAGAATCGTATCTTCTCAAATAGCCGTCATAGTCCTGGTTAATGTTTACGGAACCGGCATATTTAACGGCATTAAAATACTCATTTGGAAACTTTGATATGCTGTGATAAATATTCGGGATATCGTTTTTTCTGTTATCATTTACATTAATTCCAAATTTTTCGTTGAATTTTTCTATGTAATCTGAATTTGTATCTTTTTGTTCCAGCGGACTGAAGCCGACTACTACATTATCAATTTCGTGAAGTGTATCAAATAGTATTTTGTCGGAAGTTTTATCCTCGGAAGACGATAGTATAGCATCATATCCGATAATTTTAGGACTTGAGTATGTATTTAAATATTCGAATATCTTTGCGTATAAATCTCTTTTCCAAGGCCATCTGTGTCTTTCTATTGATTTGTCGTCAATAACTATAACGGCAATTTCTTCCGAGCCTGTTTTGTATGCGGAAAAATTTTGCGCCATAAAGTTATAAACTTTAGGTTCAAATGCATACCAGGATACAAGAATTAATACAGCAGACAATATTATATGAAAAATAACCGAATATATAAAAAATGTTTTAGATTTTATAAAAGTTTTTAAATTAGCCATACTTCTCCCTAATCTTTATTTTATGATATAATAAATTTTGAAAAAAGGATAGATTATGACAGAAAATTTAATTAATGTGTTATCTGAGGAGAAGATTTTTCCTATTTTAAGAACTAATGATGCACAGACAGCAATAGATAGAGCAAAAGCTCTAATAGATGGCGGTATAAAAGTTTTAGAAATTAACGTTGAAAACCCTTCGTTATTTAGAGCAATAGAAGAAATTTCAAAATATGCAAACGTTTGTGCAGGCGGTATTATCACATCAATGCAGGCTGATGCAGCTATTTTATCAGGAGCAAAGATGATTTCGGCACCTGTTTTTTCAATGAACCTTGTTAAGATATCAAAAGATAAACAAATTCCTTATATTGCTGGAGCTACAACCGCTAATGAAGCGTATAAGGCTTGGAAATCACGTATCCAGCTTATAAAAATATATCCTATTACGGCTATGGGCGGGGCTATGTACGTTGAAGATTTATTAAGACCAATGCCGTTTCTTAATATTATGCCTCTCGGAAATGTTAAACTTAATGAAGTTACTTCATATCTAAAAGCAGGTGCATCAGTTGTTGGTATTGGCAGAGATTTATATGACGGATATTCCTTATCTGAAATAACAAAGCGTGCTAAAAAAATCGTAACGGAGTTAAAAGGTTAGTATGGAATTAGATATTATTACAATTGGGGAAAGTCTGATAGAACTTTCTACGAATGCAAAAATGTCACAGGCTGGCTGCCTTTATAAATATTATGGCGGTGATGCAATAGCAACGGCAATCGCAGCTTTACGAATGGGGTCTAAAGTAGGTTTTGTTACCAGAGTAGGTAACGATGCTTTTAAGGATTATTTGCTTGACAGCTGGCAGGCTGAAGGACTTGATATTTCACAGGTTAAGCTTACTGAAGAAGCTAACGGAATGTATATTGTTGCAAGACCGTCAATAAAAGAAAAAGAAATAGTATATTACCGAAAAAAAATCGCATCTTCTAAATTGTCTCTAGAAGATATTGATTTGGAATATTTAAAAAAGGCAGGTGTGGTTTATGCATCCGGTGTAACACAATCACTGTCACCTTCTGCTAACGAAGCTGTTGAAACAACATTCAGACTTGCAAAAGAAAACGGGATTACTACTGCTTATGATCCTAATTACTATTCGGCTATTACCAACCCTGAAGAAGCAAAAGAGGCATTTAACAGAGTTGCATCATATGTTGATATACTTTTTATGAGTACAAAGCACGATACAATTAATATTTTAGATATTGATTCGCCTGAAAATATTATCAAAAAGCTCTGGGATATGGGGATATCTACAATTGTCCTTAAGGCAAGTGATAAAAACGGATATTACACCGGTTATAACGGGAATATTGTTTTTACGGAATTCTTTACAAATGATGTTATAGATACAACTTGTTCAGGAGATGTATTTAACGGCGGTTTCTTGCATGCTCTTACACACGGCTTTACACCTTTTGAAGCTGCAAAGTTTGCTTCTATTGTAGCTGGACTACAGGCTAAAGGTATTGGTGCCATAAAATCCATACCATATAAAGACGAAGTTTATTCAATTTACAGAGGAAATAATGACTAAAGTTTTAATCTCAGGATATTACGGGTTTAAAAATTTTGGCGATGAAGCTATTCTTTCCGTACTTGTCAGCCATTTGAAAGAAATCGGTGCTGATATAACTGTGCTTTCTTCTGATACAGGGTACACAGCTAAGAAATATTCTGTTAATTCGGTGAGAAGTTTTTATATGCCTGATGTGTTAAAAGAAATTCAGAATACCGATGTGTTAATTTCCGGTGGTGGAAGTCTGTTGCAGGACGTTACCAGTTTAAAAAGCCTTGTTTATTATTCTTTTATTATTGCTCTTGCACTTCTTTTCAATAAAAAAGTAATTATATTTGCGCAGGGAATTGGTCCTGTGAATAATAAGTTTGCGCAGTTTATAGTAAAAAATCTTTTAAAACACTGTTCTTATGTAACTGTGCGTGACAATGACAGCTTAAAACTTTTAAATAAATGGAACGTTAAATCCGAGCTGGTTTGCGATCCTATTTTTTCTATGAACTTACGACCAAAAACTGAAAATGGAGTTGTAGGAATTCAATTAAGAGATTTTAAAACTATGAATTTAAATCTTTTACACAAACTGGCTTTGCTGGTTGTAACAAAATTCAGTGATAAAAAAGTTGAAATATATTCTTTGCAGGAAGCTTTAGATTTGGATCTTTGCAAGAGGTTTGAGTCAGTTCTTCATGCTTTTAATCCTGATTTGAAAACAGAAATCGTAACAGATAATATTATTGAAAAAGTTTCAAGATTAGAGTATTTAATTGCAATGCGTTTTCATGCTGTTCTCGTAGCTTTAAAGTGCGGTGTCAAGACTTGTGCGATAAATTATGATATTAAAGTTGAAAAACTTGCTAATGAGGCTTCTATTCCGCTAATTTCCATGGATGCTAAAGAAAATCTCGAAGAAGTTTATTCTAAAATGACAAACCTTAGCAAAAATGATTTACTAAGGTTTGCGGAAACAAAAACTTTTAATTGGGAAAAGTTTGATAAGTTACTTATCCTTGCTGAATAATTGTGTATAGCTTGCTCGAACTTTATAATCAAATTCGTTAGTGTTATTTTGTGACATAAGAGCAGACCATTTTGCATAGTCACTTGATTTGATTGTTCCGTCTTTATCTTTTTGCTGGCTTGTATCAGTGTCGAGTGTTGCCATAACAGCAGCTAACTCTTTCCAGTCAGCATATCCGTCACCGTTCTGATCTATTTTGTTATATGCATTCTGTGCTGCAAGTTTTGCTTTAGATTTGGTAGCATCTGATGCATCTGACGGCAATTTAGAAAGTTCATGTTTAACAAATTCTTCTAAAGTAACCTTACCGTCTTTATTTCCTTGAGAATTATCAATTTCGGCAGCGTAAGATTTAGCTAAATTACTTACTGCTTCTTTATATTCATCTTTGCATTTTGTTTTGTCCTCGGGATCAGTATACTTGTCGATTATACTAAATTCTTTGTCTTTTACAACATTTCCTTCTTTATCAACCATTTCATCTGTTGCTTTATCAAAGGCTTTACCCTGTTCTGTACTCTGATCTTTTTCAATATTACCGGCATACTCTGCCTTAGTCTTTTGTAATGTTTGCATTTGTGATTGCGCTAAAGCTCTTTGTTGTGCCGTAACAGCATATTGAGCAGCAGCCTGTTGATATAAGCTGGCTCCCCATGCGTAAGCAGCCTGCTGTCCCATTGCAGCTGCATAAGGGTTAGTAGAGCATCCGCCTGAATTCATCCATGTAACGCCCATTGGATCTGCTCCAGGGCATAAACCGCCTCCAAAACCAAACCCGTAACCTCCGGCAAAACCTATATTACCGCCGCCGCAGCCAAAGCCCCAAATACTGTTTCCGCCGCAACCGCTGTTCATGCTTTTAAGAGCAATACCTGTCATAGCAGTTTGAGTTAAACCAGCACCAAGCTTTGAAAACATATTAGAAAATTTTTGAGTTAAACTTACATCAGACATTATACTCTCCAGTGTTATATATATTATATATATAAAGTAAATAATAAAATAAAAATTGCCCTAAAAAATATTCTATATCTTATATTCCCTTGTGCTGTAAGAGTTTAGCCTGTATTTAACATTTCGTAACAAATAAAAAAAGAACTCTTTCGAGTTCTTATAAAAATGCCCTGGGCCAGACTTGAACTGGCACTGGGTTTAACCCCAACCGGATTTTAAGTCCGGCGCGTCTACCGATTCCGCCACCAGGGCAGAGCATTTCAGTACATTTATACTAACCCAAAGATAATTTATTGTCAACAATTTATTTTGCGGGATAAAGTGCTAAATAGTTTTCAAGTTCTGCAACTTTATCAGTGATATTTTTTATCATTCTGGTTAATTCAGTTTTAATAAATCTTTCGTTATTAATTTTTGCTTTGCCGAAAAGCGGCGGATAAATTATGTTTTGCAAGAATAAATTTTTAAAAGATTTTAAGTCTTCATAATCCGTTAAATCAATTATGTTATGCAAATCGCATAGGTCAGTGAATAAATCTCCTAACTGCATTTTTGCTTTTAAAATATTATTTGACGAAATTAATTTATTTATTTTGTTCAAATGATTTAGTATAACAAAATAATTGTCTTTTATTTTAGATTTTTTGCATGGAAGTATTTGCTTAAAATATTCCATTGTCTGATCATATCCGATTTTCATAAGCTCATTACGCTTGTTAGCGTTGATATTAAAATCTACAACAACTACATCGCCTGTATTTAGAACTATATAATCAAATTTATCTTTACCTGCATATATATTTGTTATAAACGAGGTTGACATAGCTGTCATGCAGCTGTAAACAGCATTGGCATAATCCAGTCCCGAAAGATTATTGTTATTGTCATCGTAATATCCTTCCAGCCTGAATTCAAGAATTCTTTCATCATTCAACAAAAGATTTTTAGATAACTTCCACATTGGCCAGCTTTTTTGCAGGTCACCGTCCACAAGAATAGTTTTGTTGTATTCGATAGGCTTCATTAAGCCGGGCATACAACACGAAATTCTTATGGCTGAGGCAATTTCAAAGTCGGGAGTTTCATATCTTGAAAATTCTTTACATTCAAAATTTGAAAGATTTGTTGTGATAATAACCAGATTTTTATCAATATCTTTAAAGGTAACTGATCTGTTTGCGCCTTTTTTGTATTTTTCACCGTAAAATTTTGACTCTATCAAATCCCTTAACCAATCGAGGAAAACTTCACCTTTGCTAAGTGCAAAAATAGGACCCAAGCCAAGAGAAATATCACGAAAAAGGTCAAAGTTAACTTTCAAAAATATTTCTTTGAGTTCACCGGAATTATATCCTACAGCTAGTAATGCAGCTATGATAGATCCGACTGAAGAACCTGCAAGTGTTTGTGGAGTTATTCCTAATTCTTCAAGTGCTTTGACTGCACCAATATAAGAAACTCCTCTGATTGCGCCTCCGCCAAACAAACATGTGTATTTAAAACTTTTATTCATATTGTAATTATAACCTTATTTAAAATTTATACCTGTATTAAATAGAGTATTTTTATAGTAATTTATATCATCTGTCGGCATTTTAAATTTTTGTGTTGATTTATTTTTTGGAACAAATACACCGAATATACCGCCTGTATAAACAAGATGCCAATCACTTGATTCTTTTAATACATTGTATACAGGATAATAATTTTCAATAATAATAATATCAGGCGGAAAATACTGTAGTATTTCTTTCCAATGAGGATATGCAAGGCAAAATTCTTTTAGCATTGGAACCATGTAATCATAATATACTTCTTCATATCTACCGTCCATAAAGATTAAATTGTCAGGATAGAGTTTATAAGAAACATAGCTTCCAAGTCCAAAGTTAACCAGTATTTTACCTTTTAAATTGTTTATTTTTACAAATTCAACTTCTTTTACAGGATAATGTTTTAACCCGGCAGGTAAAGATATCTCTTTAGCACTAAGCGTAAACAACGATACTGCAATTAATAGAATATAAACCGCCTTATCTTTCCAATGCGGCAGGTTTATGTTTTTAATAAGTTTATAGAAGTCTTCATAAACAAAGCATACGGATGCAATTGCAAAAAACGGCAGTAATTTTACATGACTTAATGCAAGATATAGTGTTGATAAAAGTACAATGTATTTGACTTTATCAGCATTTTTATACCACTGTTTTATTCCTTCAAGTTTAATACTTTTAAATATACAAATAAATTCTACTGCTGCAGAACCCAGCATAAATACCTTAAAAGGTATCTGTTTAAATAAATGGAATTTTGAGAATAACCCCCACCATTCAACAATGTGTGTTCTTTCCATAGTATTTGCCATTAACAGGAATTTTATATATTCATATCCCCACGGATTGATAAATAATGTGAGAGCAGAAATTACCAGCGTAATTAAATATTTTTTAAAAGGTTTGTTGTTTAAAAACTCTCCCAGCGCATACATTCCTGTTAAACCTAATCCTGCTACAACACCTCCGTGTATGTTATTCCATAAAATTGTTATAATAGGAATTAAAAATAAAGGTTTGTTCTTACCTTTTCTTGCAAGTTCAAATATATAAATGTATAAAGTAAACAGCAAGAAACTGAACATGTGGCATCTGACAGGCGAGTTAAAATTATGCATAACTGCCATGACCGCAAAAAAGTAAAATAAAATATTGTAAGGCGAAATTTCAGAACGCAGTTTTATTATTTTTGAAGCTATAAAAAATATTCCGAAGAAAAGCACAGATTGCAGCAAGAGCAGGCTATAAGGTCCAAAATATTTAAGAAAGAAATAAAATATTACACCTGAGCCCCACTCATGATCCCACCATGTGTGAACAGGAGTGTACGATAAAAAGTCAGCCTTTAAGACATGCCCCCCGTCTATAACGCCCATTCCCGCAATTAATCTTGCCCACAAATCATAATCAAAATAATCGGCAGTAATTGTAAACGCCAAAATTAGTAGAAATAGTGTTATATAAAATAAAGCAGCTTTCTTCATAAACAAATTTTAGCATAAAAAAAGACCGACGGTTTATCGGTCTTCTTTTATATATATTTGAAAAACTTCTTATGCTGCTACAGAACCTTTGATTTCACGGATAAGATATTCAGCAACCCATTCAAAGTCTTTGTTGCATTCAGCAGCTTTTTCAAGATATTTAACGGAAGCATCGCCAATTCTTATTAAAGTCATTGCAACAACGCCTCTTTTAATACCTCTTACAACTTGTAATTCATCAACAAGCTGCGGTAAAACTGAAGTTCCGATATTAACTAATTTATTTTCTAATTCGTTTTTAGTTGAGTTGTCTGCATTTTCCAATTTTGAAAGAATTTCGTTAACTGTTTCCATTATAATTTGTCTCCATTTATCTAATCTATATTATGATTATAAACTAAAAAACATCACAAATTTGATTTCCTTACATAATCTTTATATCGTATAAAGATTATCCTGTATTTATATTAAGAACAAATAAAAAAGCAGGTCGCAGCCTGCTTTGTAGTGTAGTGTGTAGTAAAACTTTAACTGTACAGTTTAAATGTTCTTTCAATGTTTTTATCTATTGCGGTTTTAATTGAGTCATATTCTGTTTGTAGTGAATTGTGTTCTGTATCTATATTTTTTAATTCCATATCATATCGTTTATCTTTATTTTCAATTTTATTCATAGCAGCATTGTATTCAGCTTCTGCTTTAGTTACTGCTGCAGTATTTGTTTGTTCCGTAATATCACTACAATTTGAATACATTACGGTATTCCATGTATATTTAGAATCCACCTGTTCCATTGTTACAAGTCCGCTTTCAAAAGCAAACTGCATCCATTCACTGCTTGATGCCAAACCGTCTTGTAAAGTTTTATATCCGCCGCTTTGCATACGGTTAAACAGGTTAGTGTACCATTGTGCCTTAGCATCTCCGTTTTCATTATAAGAATCTGTAGGTTTTGTAGAGTCAATCCAAGCAAATTTAGGTTCACCGTAAGTATTCATGATATTATCAAGAATTATTACATTAGCTATAGGTCGAAAATCTTCTTTTGCCTGACCTGTCAGATTTGCCATTAACCATTCAAAGTTGCCAAGGTTTGCGTAATCCTCAAACGGTAATGTATTTGAACCGAATAATACCAATTCTAATGCTTTTGCAGCTTCTTCATAGGCTTTGTATTCAGGGCTTTCTGTGCCTCTGAATTCCGGCAGGCTTGGATTCCAAACAGAATATATTGAAGTGTTCAATGAATTGATAACACTCAATCCTACTTGTTTCATTGTATCAAGAGTAGGCGGAACATATTCTGTTAATGTGAAAGATGATACTGTGCCTGTTTCTGTTGATGTACCGTCTCCGTTATCGTTACTTGTAGTTCCGCTAAGTGATGTATTAAAGTTAGGTACGGTATAAGTAACGGCACCTTCTCCATCACCAAGTACAAAAACTAAATTACTGCCGCTTTCAGTAACAGTCGGTGTAAAGCTTTGAGTATTGCCTTCTTCATCTGTTGTCGAAATAGTATATCCGCTATAGCCTGATGCACCTTTATTTGCACTGATTACCATTTTACTTCCGTCATCAGTTGTAAATGTCATGCTTGAAGATGTAATACTTCCTGATGCATCTTTGTTATGTGTCATTGTAAGTGTGCTGTTCGCATTTGTATAAGTTGTTGTTCCGTTGACAGCAGAAGACAACTGAGATTGTAAATCCTGAAAATATGTTTTTGAAGCACTTTTGCCGTTTACATTATCAAAGTAAGCACCTGTTCCGTCACTGTTAACGTGAGCAAGTTTTTCTGCTTGAGAAACAAAGTTAGATAAATTATTCAAATATCCTGCAATAACACCTGCATCAGAAGCACTTTCGATTTGTGATTTCAATGTGTTAAGATTTGTTCCTGAGCTGTTTGTCATGCTTTCTAATTTTGTTTTCATATTGTTAGCAATAGTCAATGCCCACGCATCGTAAGCTGTATTGTAGTCAGCTAACTTACTTGAGTATTCATAATATGCAGTTCCTTGAATAGTAGTTTCGTAATCTTTATAAGCTTCTTCCAATTCTTCTGCTGTCATACCTGATGATGCATTAATAGGGTTGCCTGAAGCATCATACTCGCCTGTCATGTAAGGAATTGTTTTATCGCTCACATCTTCATATTGTTTCAAGTTGTCGAAGAATGTTGTTTCATATTTAAGTCCGTAAGCTTCTAAGAATTTATTAACTTCACCCTTAGCATTTTCAAAATTAATAGCATCTTTTTCTGATACCAATAATCTTCCTGACATATCAGAAATACCGTACTGGTTGTTGTACTGGTTGTATGCTGTTAAAGAATTAAAAGTTAATTGTTGATAACTTGTATTGTTATCTGCATCATAATTGGTAAACATCAATTGAGCATCATTCAAGGCAGTTACATAAGCTTCACTTACCTGTGAGCTTTTTGTAGCAAGGCGCATCTTATCGTTGTTGATAATTTGAGCTCTAAGCTCGTTATCAGACATACGGGATGTTATTGATAATAATCTTGCCTGTCCTGCCGCCATTCCCATAGTGACGTTTTATCCTTTCGAGATTTCCTTAGTAACTTTCACTATGGTATGTCGGATTAATTATGCAAAAACTTTAATAAATAATTATAAATTGTTACAAATATGTTACAATCTGCAAAGTGCATGTTTAAGACGTTTTAATTTATTTTCATCTGTTCCTACGCCGCAAAGAAGCATTGTTGAAACTGCATTTGTTTTTTCATCTTCAACATTAAATTCTTCAAAGAGTTTTTCCGAAAGCTTATAACCTGTGAGTTTTTTATGTTTTATTAAAATTTTCGTTATGTCATCTCCGCCAAATTCAACTGTGTTAACAGAATTTTTGATGTCTTCAATATTTTTTATTAAATCAAATATTTTCTTTTTACCTTTTGCACTGTTTAAGTAGTTAATGTTAGCCTCAATACTTGCAAGTAACGGGTAAGAGGGCGACGTTGTATTAATCATTGACAGTGCTTCTTTCGCTGACAGATTGCAATTTACATGTAAAAGTGCAGTAGGGTTTAATCCGCCTGCTGTTTTATGCAGTGATTGTATTGTAAAATCAGCAATGTTTACAGCGCTTTGCGGAAGTTTCTCAGAAAAAGGATATAAAGCACCATGAGCTTCGTCAACAATTAAATATGCTTTGTTTTTTTCACAAACTCTTTTTAATTCTTTTATGTCAGAAACTATGCCTTCATAAGTCGGACTTGTTACAATAACTGCTTTTATCCCTTTTATATCAATTAATTCGGGAGTTGTTTTACAAGGTACTCCCCAATCCTTTGAAAAGGGTAATTTATAATAAACAGGTGTTGCCCCTGCAAGTTTTACTGCATTTTCATGGCATGGATGAGCATTTTCCCATATTAAAACTTTATCACCTTGTTTAGAACAAGATAAAACAGCTGCTATTATGCCGCTTGTAGAACCGTTGGTTAAAAAATGGGTATTAATTGTTCCGTAGATATTTGCAGCACGCTTCTCGGCATTCTCAAGCGCCTCTTGCGGATTATGCGCATCTGTTTCAGATATATCGTATTTATAAAATTGTCTGAACTTATTAAAAATAAAAAACTTTTGTGAATGCGACGGTGTCGTAAACAAAAGTTTTCTATTTCTTTTTCTTAATAATTTAATAAGGCTCATAGAGCAGCCAAGCCCCTATTTATTTCTGATCTCAATACTTCTTTTAGCACAATATTGTGTTAAAGTCATTTTGTCTTTGCTGTTGTTATAATCAAATCTTCCTGAAAGGGTATATCCGCCGTCATTATTCTTTTCAATTCTTATAGGGCTGAATATACATTCAACAGACTGCTCTTCAGATAAAGGCAAGACAACTTTATATTCAAGCTCAATATTAACATTTTCCTTAGTCTTAAATCTCATACCGCCTGCTGATATGTCAAGTGTAGTGATTTTATGAGTAATATCATCAGTTTTTAAATCAACATCATAAACGAATTTAATACGTGTATATTGACGTCTCTGTAAAAATCTGTGTTTTGCCGGATTTGCTATTTTAATTTTTTTACCTTCAATATTTTCAGGATAAGAATCAAAATATAAAAGCCCATGCTTTGTTTGAGTATAAAATTCACAGTAATTATGTTTCAGCATACCATCCGGCTCATATTCAAGCTCAACAGTAAAGTATTTAGGCTCAACATCAACAATTGTACCTTTGTTTGCACATTTAAAATCTGACGGTACAATTGTAATTTTTCTGTCTTTTTCTATTAATTCTCTCATGATAATCCTCTTAAATGCTTATACTTAAGTTGATTATACGATATTTTTTGAAATTTGTCCAATATAACTAGATTATTAATTATCCTTAATAATTAGTATTAAAAAAAATAATAATTATTTCTGCCAATGAATTACGCATGAAAAAGTTCTAATATAGTTATGTAAATCCTCAACTCTTCTGATTGCTCAGTATTTGCCCCTCAGTTATATAGAGGGGCTTTTCTTTAAGCAACAAAAATGACCGCCTAAACGGTCATTTTATGTGTATTATTTGTGTGTATCACTATTCTTTCAGGAAAGATTCATAGTTTCTTGCCAAAAGGTGAGTTCTTACCTGATTAATCAAGTCTAAAGCAACACCGACCATGATGATTAATGAAGTTGCACCAATCCCCTGCAAAGTTTTGATATTTGTAACATAACTTGCAAGTGAAGGAACAAGAGCAATAATACCAAGTCCCATAGCTCCGATAAAAGTTGTTTTTGTCAAAATTTTATCCAAAGCTTCTGCGGTAGGTCTTCCCGGTTTAATCCCCGGAATAGACGAACCGTATTTTTTAAGGTTATCGGCAATATCTTTTGGCTGCATGTTCGGCATAATTGAAGCATAGAAGAATGTTAACGCAACAATTAATGAGAAATACAATACGTAATATACCCATCCGTCAGGACTTAAAACCTGATTTAAATGAATAACAACGTTTTTAACAGCCTCGCTTTTGAAATTAGCCTGTCCCACCAAGCTTAAAATAGTAGACGGGAAAAGCAATATTGCAATAGCAAAGATAATAGGCATTACACCGCCCGGATTAAGTTTGAACGGAATAAAAGAATTCATGCCGCCGTAAACTTTGTTTCCGACTTGTCTTTTAGGGTTAACAATAATAACTTTTCTTACAGCTTCCTGCATAATTACAATGAATACCATTGCAAGGAAGAATATTAAAAGTAATACTGCCAAACCGACCTGCATCATGGAATTATGAGCAACAATCTGTGCTGTTCTTGATGCGTAAATAGGAATACCGGATAAGATACCTACAAAGATTATCAGAGAACCGCCGTTTCCTATACCTTTTTCGGTAATCAATTCGGAAATCCACATTACAAGTACAGAACCTGCTGTTAATACAGCCATTGAACTTATAAAGAACATAATCGGGTTAACATTCGGAAGTATTGCACCAGGTAAATGGTGTAAATACAACATGAATATTAACGATTGGAATGCTGCCAATACAACAGTGAAAACACGTGTGTATTGAGATAATTTTCTTCTGCCTGCTTCACCTTCTTCTTTTTGTAATTTTTCCAGTGAAGGAATAACTACAGAAATAAGCTGAATAATGATTGATGCAGTGATGTAAGGTCCGATACCTAATGCAAAGATAGATACTTTACCTAAAGCACCGCCTGAGAACAAGTCAAGGAAACCAATGATATTGTTACCTTGAGCAATGTTGCTGAAGATTTGGTTGTTAATACCGAATAAAGGCATTTGAACACCAAGTCTGAATGCTGCAATCATCAGGAATGTAAAAAGAATTTTCTGTTTCAGTCCCGAAGCCTGCCACATTGACATCAAATCATCAGTTGTCGGCATTTTTATTCCTTGTGCCATTATACTAACTCAACCTTTCCGCCTGCTTTTTCAATTTTTTCTTTTGCTGATGGTGTAACATAAGCAGCTTTAACAGTAACAGCGCCTTTTAATTCGCCATTGCCTAAAACTCTTAAACCAACGCAAGATGGGTGAACTCTACCTGCTTCTTTTAAAATTTCCAAAGAAACTTCTTTTAAACCGTATTGAGCAATTCTGCCAACATTGATTTCACCGTAGTTTAATTGGTTAATAATTTTAAAACCTTTTAATTTAGGCATTTGTCTGTAACCTGGCATTTGACCGCCTTCAAATCCTCTTTTAGAAGAGTTTCCTGAACGTTGTCCTTCACCGTTGTGACCACGGCAAGATGTTTTACCACGTCCTGAAGAACGTCCTCTGCCTACTCTTTTTGTTTTGTGTGTTGCACCTTCTGCAGGTCTTAAATCTTCTAATGTTATTGTCATTTTAATTTTCCTTTTTTCTTGTATGATTGCTCGCTTTCACTATCGCCACAAGGCTGTACGCAATCAATCAGTTTATTTAATTATTCAACTATTTGTACTAAATGAGGTACTTTGTTTACCATACCCATAATAGTAGGGCTGTTGTAGTGTTCAACTACTTGATCTTGTTTAGTTAAACCTAAGCCTCTTACAACTTTGCGTTGTTTATCAGAAGCACCGATTAAACCTCTAACAAGTTTAATTTTTATTTGTTTTAATTCAGTTTTTGCCATTTTCTTTTATTCCTTATATTTATAATACAAAATTCTATCAGGTTAATAAATAACCCGATGCGGCTACCATAGCAGAAATTAGTTCAATAATTCAGCCATAGTCAAGCCACGTTTTTTAGCAACTTCACTAAACGGTGTTAAGCTTTGAAGTGCATCTAAAGTAGCATTTGCTGCGTTAAGAGGTGATTTTGAACCTAAAGATTTTGAAAGAATATTTTCAATACCTGCAAGTTCAAGAACTAAACGAACAGCACCGCCTGCAATAATACCTGTACCTTGAGCAGCAGGTCTGAGCATTACGGAACCAGCACCTGAACGTCCTGTGATAGGATGAGGAATAGTTGTTTTGAAGATAGGCACTGTAATCAAGTTTTTTCTGCCGTCTGCAATAGCTTTTTGGATAGCAATAATAACTTCGGCAGCTTTAGCACATCCAACGCCTACTTGTCCTTTTTTGTTACCTACGATTACGATAGCTCTAAAGCTTAATTTTTTACCGCCTTTTACAACTTTTGTTACACGGCGGATTTGAACAACACGTTCAATCCATTCAGATTGAGGTTTTTCTTCAGTTGTTTCGATTTTTTGTTTTTTGCTGCGTCCTTTTCTTTGTCCTCTAGAAGGTCTTTCTTCTGTTTCAGCAGGAGCTTCTGCAGTTGTATCTTCTGCAACTTGAGCAGATGCTTCTTCAACTGTAATTTCTTCTTTGTTTTCTAAATCCATTGATTGTTTACCTTTCATGTTAATTAATAAATTTTATGTAAAACGAATATACCAAAAATAAAGCCGGTTAAAGCTTATGGTAAAATATTCGTGAGTAACTTTTCTGACAAAAATTATAATAACAACAAAAAGATTACATTGCAAGTGCTTTGTAATCTTTTTGTTTAATTTCTTAACTATTTATAATCTGTGCGGATAATCTTTTTTAAATTCAAAATTATCTATCTGAAGTAATTTTGTACAGTACATTGGTTTATTTTTACAACCTGTAAGAGCTTCTTCTCTTGTTAAACCTTTATCAGTATTTGCTGTAAATTTCCCGCAATTTGTATTCCAAGTCTGCACATTACATTTTTCATTGGAGCAAAGCAGAAATTTATAAATATCTCTGCCGTATTCATTTGGCGGTTTAGGTCCGTTTACATCATAATTAAAATCTATACAATTTCCGTTATGAAGATAGACATAACTTCCGTCTGCAAATACCATATAAGCTTCACCAAGTGCATCTTTACCATCATTTACGGTTCTGTTGCTTTTTTCGATTTGAATTATTTTTAAATATGGTTTCAAGTATTGATTAACGAATTTTAAAATAACATCACTATTTTTCCCGAAGTCAGGATTATTATCTTCATCTTTAATATCTCCTTCTATTCCTCCTTCTTTAAGCCATTCTCCGGCTTCTCCATTATCTTGTTCTGACATCAATATTGCCTGATTCATAACACTATAAAATTTTTTTAATTTTGAGCTGTATTCTGTTTTCTTAGAATTCGCAATTAATGCAGGCATTGTCATGGCTGCAACTATACCTATAATACCGAGTGTAATTAAAACTTCCGCAAGTGTAAAGCCATTTAATCTCATAAAAATACTCCTCTTAAATACCTAATTCTATTGATATTATGACATAAAATCTCCAAAATAGCAATATTTTTATTCTAATTATTTGATATATCTTAATTTATGACTAAAAAAATGGATAAAGTTTTTCATAAAAAGTTCGGTCAGAGAGTGCGTTTTTTACGTAAAGAGTGCGGGATGACACAAGAGCAGCTGAGCTTTGAAATAGATGCCGATAATTCATACATTGCAAATATAGAAAATGCGCACAGAGATATTCCTCTGTCACGCATTCGTCTTATAGCAAAAGCCCTTAATGTTGAGCCTTATGAATTATTAAAATTTTAGTGTTATTTTAAAATACTTTCTAAAGTATTTATCATACAAGATTTAAATCTGCTGCACTCTTCTTTATTTTTTGCTTCAAATCTTAGAGTAAATACAGGTTCTGTATTACTTTGTCTTATTAGTGCAAAGCCGCCGTCAAAAACAATTCTCATACCGTCAAGAGTAATTATTTCTTTGATTTCGGAACCGAATAAATTTTTGTCTTGCTCAATGCATTGTTTAACTTTATCAAGTGTTGATTTTTTAAGTTCATTCGGACAAGGGAAGCGGACTTCTTCTGAAGAACAAACTTCGTCAAACGGTTTTAGCATATCTGAAATTTTAAAATCAGGATTTACTTTTTTATGATTAGCAATAATTTCAATAATTCTGCATCCTGCATAAATTGCATCATCAAATCCGTAGTATCTGTCTTTAAAGAATGTATGACCGCTCATTTCACCTGCAAGCAAAGCGTTTGTTTCTTTCATTTTATCTTTAATATATCCGTGTCCGGTTTTGCACATAACAGCCTGTCCGCCAAGTTTGTTAATTGTGTCGTAAAGCACTTGTGAACATTTAACTTCACTTACTACAGTCGGGCAGGAACCTGTTTTTTTACAGTCTTCAATTAAATCTGTGGCATAGATAAGTAAAAGTTTATCACCTGTTAAGAATTTTCCGTTTTCATCTACAATACCTATTCTGTCGCTGTCGCCGTCATATGCTATACCAATATCAGCTTTATTTTCTACAACAACTTCTTTTAAAATGTCCAATGTTTTTTCAACACTTGGGTTCGGATGGTGGTTAGGGAAATTTCCGTCAGGTTCCGAGAACAATTCAATTACTTCACAGCCGAGCTCCTTATATAATTGAGGTCCGACAACACCGCCGGTAGCATTTGCACTGTCAACAACCACTTTAATACCTTCACCAATTCTGCCGAATTTTTCTTTCATTTCTTTGATGTAATCAGGGATTATATTATATTCTTTAATCTGACCTTGCGGAATGCTTGGCTCTTTCGGAAATTTCATTTCTTTAAAAGTATGTTCTTTAACTTCTGCTATTTGGTTTTCAGATAATGTTCTTTTGGCATAAGTCATTTTTAATCCGTTGTATTCTTTAGGATTGTGGCTTGCTGTAATAATTGCTGCTGCAATAACATTTTTTCCGTCGGTAATATTTTTTGGCAACCCGACAACTTCTGAATAATAACCTATAGGTGTAGGTGCAAGTCCTAATTTCACAACATTTGCACCTGTAGATATAATGCCTTCTGATAAAGCTTTTTCTAAACCGGGAGAGTGAGTTCTTGCATCTATAGTAATTGTAATCCACATATCAGATTCTTTGATGCCTGACTGCTTTTTAAGCCAATCAACAAATCCACGTCCCGTATTATAATATAATTCTTCTGTTATGTCCTCGCCGTAAATTCCTCTGATATCATTTTTACCAAAAGCGTGTTCATATTTTTTCATCTTAATATCTCTCCCTAATTTAATAATTATTGTATAATTATAACATGAAAAAATTTCTTGATAATACTCTAAATAACCAGAGCTTTGCAGGATGGGTGTTTATACTCCCTGCTTTAGCCGGTACTTTTATTTTTATTATAATCCCTGTTATTTGCTCTTTCGGATTAAGTTTTGCAAAGTGGGATTTGCTTAATCCAATTCAATATGTTGGGCTTGCTAATTATAGAGAAATTTTTTCAGAGCCTTTATTTTATAAAATATTTTGGAATACAGTTGTGTTTGCTCTTTCAACGTCTGTGTTAGGGGTAATTATCCCTTTAATTTTGGCTTGTATTTTAAACTCTAAAATAAGAGGTTCGGAATTTTATAAAACAGCTTATTTTTTACCTTTTATTACACCCATGATAGTTATTGGTGTTGTTTGGGAGTGGATTTTTGATCCTAACATCGGACTTTTAAATCATGTTCTTCATCTGCACATAAACTGGCTTTATGATACTCATTTTGCAATGCCTGCACTTATTATTGTGTCTGTATGGAAGCTTATCGGATATAATATGGTAATATTTTTATCATCATTAAGCGGAATATCACAAAGCCTGTTTGAGGCTGCAAAAATTGACGGAGCTACCCCTGTACAGACATTTAAAAATGTTACTGTCCCGCTATTGTCGCCGACAATCTTTTTTGTGGTAATAATAACAGCAATCAGTTCATTTCAGGTTTTTGACCTTATTTATCTGATGACACAGGGAGGACCGCTGGACAGCACAAATGTTCTTGTTTATGCCATATATAAAAACGCATTTGAATATTTCAACGTAGGTAAAGCATCTGCTATAGCGTATGTACTTTTTACTCTTATACTTATTTTAACTTTAATTCAGTGGAATTTACGTAAAAAACTTGTTTATAACGAAATTGATTAACCGAAAGTTTTTTGATAAAGAGCTGAACTTTTGTCGGCAAGCTGCTGCAAAATTCCGTAAATATGTTTTGGCATATCTTCCGTTCCGCTGTTAAAGAGTTCAAATGCTCTTCTTCTTTCTGCAAGTGTTGATTTTAACTTAATGATTATGCGATTACCCTCAAAGGGTGTTTTGATATGTCTGCAGCTTACCTCTAAATCTAAATTAGGTCCTAATTTATCAAAAGATTTGCTGATAACATCAAACTTATCTTTTTCACCAATAGAAGCTGCATATTTTTTAGCTTGAGAGTATGTTGAATTATGGATTAATCCGTTGAATGCCGTTTTTGAATAATTATTTCTTATTTCCATACAAAAAAACTCCTTTTGCTCAATCTTAAAAGCTCTGAAAAAACTTTTTTGCTATTTAATAATTACACTTTGTAACAATATTCAAAAAAATATTAAAGTTTTCACCGGATTTGACCGTACAAGATTATACAGGTTAGTCATAGCTTTGATTGGGAGTGTATCTTATGTACGAAAAACTTAAAGATGAAAAACTTATTGTAGACATTACAAATCTCGTGGATAAAGTTGAGAAATTTGAAGAAGATATTGATTCATACTGCGAATTTATGAAAGGTGTAATTTTAAATACCTCAGGTATAAATTAGCTCATTGTACAATGTTTATTTTTGAACTCTAAGTTATAAATTGAGTATGAAAATTGTAATTTTAGGCGGAGTTGCCGCAGGGGCTAAAGCAGCAGCAAAATCAAGAAGAGAACTTCCTGATGCTGAAATAAATTTATATACAGATGACACGCATATATCATATTCTGCGTGCGGACTTCCTTATTACATTGAGGGAAATTTTGAAGACTACGAATTACTTCTGGTGCGTTCTCCGGAAGATTTTGAAGAAAAAAATGTGCATATACATTTAAGAAGCAGAGCCGTAAAAATTATTCCCGAATCTAAACAGGTATTAATTCAGGATTTAAATACACAAAGAGCTTTTCTTGTTGATTACGATAAATTAATCATAGCAATTGGTGCTCGACCTGTAATTCCAAGAATTAAAAATGTAAATTTACCTAATATTTTTACTGTGAGAAAAATAGAAGACGGTATTGCCATAAAGGAAAAAGCACTTAAATCAAAACGTGCAACTATTATCGGGGCAGGTTATATAGGAATGGAGATTTTAGAAGCTCTTGTACGACAAAATTTATTTGTCACGGTAGTTGAATATGCACCTTTTGTTATGACAATTTTTGATGAAGATATGTCAAAACTTATAGAAGAACAGTTAAATTCGATAAGTGACGGAAGATTTGAGATATTAACCTCAGAAATTGTAACAGAATTCTCAGGTGATATAGAAGGTGTTAAATCTGTCAGAACAGGAACAGGTAAAGAATTTGAAACAGATATGGTTGTATTATGTGCAGGTGTAACTCCAAATGTTGAAATAGCTAAAGATGCAGGTATTGAACTTGGCGTTACCGGTGCTATTAAAGTTAATGACCGTATGGAAACAAGCATTAAAGACATTTATGCGTGCGGAGATTGCGTTGAAGAGCACCTTGTAATCAGCGATTCTAAAATATGGATGCCGCTTGGTTCTAATGCCAATAAAGAAGGCAGAACAGCTGCAATAAATGCGTGCGGAGGCGATGATAAATTCCATGGTGTACTTGGTTCTGCTGTAACACGATGCTTGAATTTGACAATGTCCATGACCGGATTAACCGAAAAAAAAGCGGCAGCACTAGGCTACAATCCGGTATCAGTAACTGTTACCAAATATGATAAAGTCGGTTATATGCCAAACGTAAACAACATTACATTAAAGCTGACAGCTGATTATGATACCGGCTTAATATTAGGGGCACAGGCAGTTGGGGCAGGCGATGCCGATAAAAGAATTAATGCTCTTACAGCAGCACTTCTATCCAAGATGACTGTAGATGATTTTTACAAAAATGATTTAACATATGCACCGCCGTATTCACCTACAATTGATCCTCTTTTAAATGCAGCACAAATTCTTATGGGAAAAGTTAAGCAAAATTCTTAGCAATGTATTTAGCAACGCCTTCACCCATAGAAAAACAGCTTGCCTGAACACGCAAAGCACCTTGTGCCATAAAATCAGCCGAGATGCATCTTCCTGCAACAAACAAATTATCAATGTCTGCGGACATAAGGCTTTCTATAGGCAAAGTATAATCTTTAACGGTTTGCAATGTTGACCTGTCACGTTTTTCTGAGTGAACGTCTACAGGATAATTGGAAACAACAACAGGATTTTCAAAAGTTTTACCTGACTTTACATCTTCTAAAGTATAGACATATTTACCCTTAATCCGCCTTGAAACCCTTACACCAAGCATATCTGCAATATTTGAAATATAAGCATTTTCAAAGCCGGGAAAATATATTCTGCAAAAATTAGCAAGTCTGAATATATTTCTGCGGGCTAAAAGCAAGGCTTTTGACATATTTGCAACCTGCAATGTTTCTGTATAATCAATAATTCTGGGACAGTTAAAAGCAATAGTAGAAGGCATTCCTGCTACAGTGAATATCTGAAAATAGTTTCTGTCATGGTCTTTTAGCACGCCTGTCTGTACTGCATGCTCAAATAAAGGTGCAAGCGCCCATTTCTTGTCTTTATCCCATGTATAAGCCGTAGAAAGATGTATAAAACCGTTTACATCCTCAACGGTAGTTACATTTCTGTCATTATCATAATTCTTTAACCAAACAGCAAAATGAGGAACATCAACGCCTCCCATCATAAACCTTAAACTTACGGGCTGCTGCTCATCCTGTTTTTCCAGAAATTCACAACCGCATAGTTTTCCGATTTCGCAATTACCTGTTGCATCAATTATATATCTCGTTTCGATAGATACCAATAAATTTTTATTTTGCTCTTCTATCTTATCGTTACATACTGATAACATTTCTTTTGAAATGATAACAGCCTTAACCTCTCTGTTTTCAATAACAATATCTCTTATGTGGGTATCAAAAAACACTTCTACATTGGCTTTTACCATTAAATTATCAAGAGCAATTTTTGTAAGCTCCGGATTAAACCAGCCCGGATTGTTTTGATATGTTGCCTGACCGCCGATATTGTGCAATTCGGTAATTAAATCATTGTAAAAATCAGTATTAATCTGATGTTCGCCTGATTTCATAGCAGGAACAACAAGCGCAGAAGTTATTGTACCTCCAAGGTGAATATTTTTTTCTATAAGTAAAGTTTTTAATCCTAACTTTCCTGCCGTGTAAGCTGCAGCACAACCTGCCGTTCCTCCGCCGACAACAATAACATCATATTTATTCATAGAAATATTATATAAAGTTTTATACTTAATGCAAAAACTTAATTTACCTTAAAATTTAAACGGATAATCATCCGGAATTTTCCAATCGTTAGACATTATCTCATGAGTACAGGCTCTTCGGTCTGTCTTGCAGTCACCCTCAGATGCAGTTATGATGCCTGAATTGTAGTTTCTTATGAAATGAAAAACATCTCTACCACATTCATTTGGCTTTTTAGGTCCATTAATGTCAATATAAAGATCAGTAGTATAATAAGGATTTCCTTGTGTATCTGTAGTATTTCTCGGAAAAAATATAATCGTTCCGTCATTAAGATGAAACAATATTCTAGAAGAACTTGACAGCAAATTCCAAGTAAATCCACCAGACCACTTTACATAATCAAGATTTTCAGGATAGCCGCAATCAGCAGCGTTTATACACAACTTTGCACCGACAAAATAAGGCTTCATATAAACATTCCAGAATTGGTCCATGTTCAAATTTGCACCTGTCGGCCAATCCTTCATCATTCCGTTGTCAATTTCAGAGAGACGAATAGCATTTGAAAAAACATTATATGCTTTGCTCAACCTTGCTTCAACAACTGATTTATTATGATTGGAAATAAGTACCGGCATAGTCATTGCAGCAACTACACCAATAATACCAAGCGTAATCAGCACTTCTGCCAGTGTAAAAGCACTGCAAAATCGAATTCCAAGCGTATTTTTCATTCATCCTCCCCTATGATTAAGTAATATTACAACAAAATTGATAAATAAAACTAATTATTGATATATACGTCTATTATTATAACCCTTTATCAATAAATTGTCAATATAATCAATAATTTGTAGAATTATACAAGGGAGAGCTTATGACAGCAAAAGAATATGTAAAAATATTGCTTGCAAAAGAAGGAATTACGCTTAAAGAGCTTGCGAGAACAGCAACGGAAAACAGCAATAAAAAATTTACATTAGACGGTTTGTCACACAAAATGCGTCTTGGCACTCTTCGTTTTGAAGATTTTGAATTATTTGCAAAAATTTTAGGTTATGAAATTGAATTAAAAAAAGTTTCAGACGAATAAGAAAAATAATTGTATCGTTTAGTTATATACCAATAAAATTTTTGTTAAAATTTAGACTTTTTATAAGACTTTATGAACTTAGAACTTGAAATAAGATTTGAAGTTTCTACTTCTTTTTTATGAGCACTTATAATTGCCTCGTTATCAAGCGTTAAATTTTCGTCACGATAAAATATACCTGCTTTAGTTTTCATAAGTCCTAAATCGTATTCTGAGAGTTCGTTTTTTATAAGAGTTTTATTTTTGACAGCTACAGTTCCTGTATATTTATTAAATTCTTTGTTATAAATTTTGCCGACATGAAAACCAGCTTGAATAAAAGCATTTCTAATATTTGCAGAATTAGAGTAAGTCAAAATCATACCGTTATCGTCTAAATGTTCGTATAAAAGTTTGAAAAATTCCAAACTCCACAGACAAGGGCATTTAGACGGAGTAAAAGCATCAAGAAACACGTAATTATATATATTATTATCCAGCATAACAGCTTTTCTTGCATCCTCTATTTTAAGCTGAATAGAAATTTCGTTTAATTTAAGGGCATTCAGAGCCTTTTTGTAGCTTCTAGATATATTCCGATAATATATATTATGTAAGAAGGTCTTTAACGGGCTTAAACAGGAGTATTTATATCCCCGTTCTCTGTAAAATTCGAATAAACTTAGCATATATTTATCAAAAAACGGTTTGTATTTTTTGTTATTTAATATTTCAATCAAATCATTATCATTCAAAATTGCGCTGTTATTTTCTGCTAATTTTTTAAGAAGAATTATATTTACGATTTTATCTAATTTATATTTTGTTATAGTTTTTTTATTTAAAAGTTTTGAAATTTTTTCATGTTCAAAAGCTAATTTATTGTTTTTCAGATTTTTTTTACCTGTAACAAAAAACGGAGACAGATATGCTAAATTTTTATCAGTGTCAATTGCAGTTATAAAAATTTTATTTTTTCTTACAGTTTCTATAGAATTTTTATCGAAAACGTTATCGGTATATATCTTTTCGTTATATTCAGTATTGTTATTAGAATTTTCGTTTAAATTTGTTAATAATTTATTATCGGTATCTATCGTTTCGATATGTGTGTTTTTTTCATGTAAAATTTTTTCGAAAAAATAATTTAAAAAACTTTTTGTGTTATAACCAATTCCAAAACAAATATCCAAAATTTTTATTTCGTTATTATTTTTAAAGTGTTCTTCAAAATTTGCAGGAAGAATAAACTTTTCGTATGCTTCTGACAGAGCGCCGTAAGTTGAATGATAAATGTCATCTGCCTCAGGAGAAAACAGACCTACAGAACCGTCATTTGTGAAATATGGGTATAATTCATACATATACCTATTATATAGCAGCGTTTAAATAGTTCAAATTCTTTAAATATCTTCATTGTTAGCTTTTTTTATTGTTTCTGTTATAATGTAATTAGATTATATGAGGGAATTATGAAAATAAGTGTGAAAGTACCCGCTACAACAGCTAATTTAGGACCAGGATTTGACTGTCTTGGGCTTGCTTTGCCTCTTTATAACACTATAACTATTGAGGAAACAGTTTTACCGGGTACAGGTATAGAAATTAATGTTATGAATGACGATACATCAGATGATGATTTGATGTTAGAACACATTCCAATGGACGAAAACAGCATTATTTACAAGGCTGTAGAACTTTTATATAACTCAATCGGTCAGACACCAAGCGAGCTTAAAATAACAGTGCAATCTCAAATTCCTATTGCAAGGGGTCTTGGAAGCAGTGCATCCGTTATTGTAGGCGGTTTATTGGCTGCTAACGAACTTTTAGGCAAACCTGCCGATGAAGTTGCTTTATTATCAATAGCTACAGAGGTGGAAGGTCATCCTGATAATGTTACTCCCGCAATTGTCGGCGGTCTTGTTCTTACTTCCCAGGAAGATGACGGAAGAATTGTTTACAGAAAACTTGATTGGCCCGATGAGTGGAATATTACTGTTTGTGTGCCTGATTACGAGCTTTCTACGGATATTTCCCGTTCGGTATTGCCTAAAGAAGTTCCTATGGCGGATGCTGTATTTAATGCACAGAGATTAGCTATGTTTATTCAGGCTGTTAACACTAAAGATGCAGAGTTAATGAAGCTTGCGCTTCATGACAGACTTCACCAGCCATATAGAATGAAACTTGTTCCCGGATTAGACAAAATTATTGATAATCTGAAACATGAGGAAAATGTTTTAGGCTGTGTGCTTAGCGGTGCAGGTCCTTCAATTGTAATTATTTCTCAGAAAAATAATTTAGATAAAATAAAATCAATTGTAAGAGATACTTGGGCTGATTTAAATGTTAAGGTTAATATTATGACTATGCCTGTTGAAGCTCAGGGTGCACAAATTATTACACATGATAATTAATAGTAAAGTGGCATTATTTTTCATAAAAATTTTGTAATACTATAACTATGAAAGTATGTATTACAAATAATTGTGTCGGCTGCGGTGCATGTGCTGCCGTTAATCCGGAAGTTTTTGAAATAAATAATAACTACGCTACAGTAAACCCTTATAAAATAGACGGCAGAGAAGAAAGCTGTATTTATGCGGCATTGCATTGCCCTGCAGATGCTATTGATTTAAGTGAATTTTAATTATTCAAAATAAAAGCTCCCATATTGGGGAGCCTTTATTATTTATTAACCTTGACCTGTGTAATCCGGAGTTAATCCTTTTACGCCGGCTTTTTCTTCTTCTTTCTTCGCATCGTATTCTGCTTGAGCTATCTTTAGTCTTGATTCCAAATTGTCTTTTTCAGTTTGTAATGAATCTTCTAAATCTTTAAGCGGTTGTAATTGAGCTTCACGTTCCATTTCAAACATATTTTGCCACATTGATTGTGCCATAGAGTATTGCTGTTGAACTTGTTGCTGAACTATAGCATACATTGAATATTGTTCTGAAGTCATACCTCCAACAACACCCAGCATATTTGTTTGATCAAATCCGCTGACACCTGCTTGTCCCATTGCACCGAATATAGATGCCTGCATTTGATTTTGCATTTGAGCTTTCAAATTACGTTCTTGAGTTTGCATGTTCTTTTCCATGTCGCCAATTTCTCTGGTGACACGACGCAAACGGCTTTGAACACTCGTCATTTGATACTGTAAATCTCTGACGAGCTTTCCGGCCATTAATTTACCATATGCGCCTGATAGAAAACCCATGTCTATATCCTTTGTGTTTTGTCCTCGTAAATATATAAAGTATATATTTAAAGTTAAATTGCCTAATTACATTATATTGTTAACATTTCGTTACATAATGCAAATATTATATTGATAATATTCCCTAAATCTCTCTATTATTGCACAATTTAGTTTTTCCTGATAAAATTCATTTTGAAGGAGACATTATGCTAGATAAAAGGTTTTTTACAGGGAAAAATATAGTTTTTATTGGATTGGTAATTTTACTTTTGCTTATTTTACCTAAAATAGCAGGTATCTTAATGCTGTTTTTTGGAGCATATGTAATCGCTTGTGCGCTAAATCCTTATGTAACAAAATTAATGATTAAAATGAAAAACAGAACGGCAGCATCTTCTTTGGTTCTGTTAGGTTCAATACTTGGTATAGTGGCACTGTTCATTCCTATATTTTTTGTTGCGTATAAAGAAATTAAAACCTTTATGATTACATTACCCGAAAAAATTACTGATGTAACTAATTTCTTGATGAATACCGAATTCTACGGTCACAAACTGCCTGAAATGTTTGATCCGGATACTTTACTCGGTAGTACATCTTCTTTTGCGCAAGGAGTGTTCAACCAGTCATGGAACATTACGGTAAGCCTGTTCCAGCTGATAATGATTTCTGTTGCATTGACTATGATTGTTTACTATATTTTAGTAGATAAAGCATATTTAAAGAAAAAATTCTTACAGTTCTTTCCGCCTGATTTAAAAGAAAAAGCAGATGCTATTTTAAGTACAATAAGCAACAAAGTCGGCGGATACGTTAGAGCTCAGATTATTTCAATGGCTGCTGTCGGTATTATGATGGCAATAGTTTTGGTGATACTCGGCATTGAATATTCAACATTACTGGGTTTAATTACAGGTATACTTGATATTATACCTATTTTAGGACCTACAATTGCTCTTGCAATAATAATACTTGTAGCTTATCCTGCGGGATTGGTTAAAATTATACTTATTATAGTCGGATTTCTACTGGTACAGCAAATATCAAATTACGTGGTAAGACCTGTTCTTTTTGGAAAACTTATGGAATTACATCCGCTAATGATATTTCTTGCATTATTTCTTGCGGAACAGTTTTTAGGTTTCTGGGGAGTAATCTTATCTCCCGCAATTGCAGCTACAATTTGCGTACTGATAGACGAACTCTATTTGACACCAATGAATTTAAAATCTAAGGACAGTGATGAGTAAAGAAAAATATCTTTATAACAGAAAAACATCTAAAAATGCTGATTTTGTTATGTGGATGGCTTTTCCCGGAATTTATTCGTTTTCGTTGTCATCTTTAGGTTATTTATGGATGTATAAGTCTATTGATGAACTTGAAGATGTATATATAGAGAGAATATGCTCGGATACAAAGACAACTCAATACGGTATTTCTGACGTTAATCTTATAGGATTTTCTTTCTCGTTTGATATGGATTTTTTAACCATATTTTCTATGCTGGATAAATATAAAGTTCCTCTTAAGTCTAAAGACAGGGGAAATCAACCGTTGGTATTTGCAGGCGGTCCTGTAGTCAGCGCAAATCCTGAGCCTTATAAAGAATTTTTCGACTTTTTTATTATCGGTGACGGTGAAGACATTAACCTTCAGGCTGTTCAAATCTGCAAGAACACACCTGATAAAGATGCGGCTTTAAAGTTATTGTCGGAGATTGAGGGTATTTATGTTCCTAAATATAATAGAGGAAATGTAAAAAAACTTACCAAGCGCCTCACAGAATGCATTTATACACCCATTTTAAGCGATGATGCATTTTTCAAAGGCACTTTCATTATGGAAATGTCAAGAGGCTGCGCAAACAGATGCGGTTTCTGCCTGGCTTCATATTTAAATCTGCCTTTAAGGTCAGTACCATACGAAGAATTAATTAAAACAATAGATTTAGGATTAAGCTATACCGAAAATATTGCTTTATTAGGCGCTCAAATAAGTGCTCACCCGAATTTCCACGAAATATGTAAATACATTTATGACAAAATACAGTCAGGTGAAAAAATTAACATGAGTGTTTCATCTTTACGTGTTGATGCTATTACGGAAGACGTTGTAAAAACTTTGACAGCAGCCGGACAAAAAAATTCGACACTTGCCATTGAAGCTGGAAGCGACAGATTGAGAAAAGTTATAAATAAAAACCTTTCAGAAGAACAAATATTTAGCGCAGTAAAAATTGCTCGCAATAATGGTTTAAAGGGTCTTAAATTCTATGGTATGATAGGTCTTCCTACAGAAACTGATGAGGATATAAATGCAATAATTGAGCTGGCTAAACGTGTTAAAAAAGAAAATAAGGGCTTCGATATATCCTTCGGGTTCTCAAGTTTCGTTCCAAAGCCTAACACACCGTTTCAGTGGTTTGGCAGAGAACAGACAAAATCTTTAGAAAACAAAAGCAGTTATCTAAAAAAAGAACTCCACAAACTTGGTGTAACAGTTCATATATCAAGTATTAAATGGGATTACTGGCAGGCAGTTCTCTCCAGAGGAGATGAAACTCTGAATGATTTTGTACTTGAAGTCTATAATCAAGGCGGAAAACTCGGTGCATTTAAAGCTGCTGCAAAGAAATATAACATTAACTCCGATAGCTTTGCAACAGAAAATTATACGTTCGATAAAGAATTTCCCTGGGATTTCATAGAAATTAATCCGGGAAAAGAATTTCTGATAAAAGAAAATCAAAGACTTACAAATCTGAATTAAATAGGTGTATAGTCACAGTATACAAGACTTGACCATTTTTCAAAATAACTGATTTGAGTTGCACTTCCTGATTTAATATAAATCCTGTGAATTGATGTTGCAGGAATATTCAAAGCAAGACAAATTGCAGCTTTTATAATATCCTTATGCGTTACAATAATAATTCTGTTGCCTAAATTTTCCTCTATTACTTTATTAAGAGAAACTTCAACTCTTTTAATAAAATCAGAAACACTTTCAGCATCGTCAGGAGTAGCAATATCAGGAGAATTTATTAATTTTTCAAGCTCATCCGGATATTTTTCGTGAACCTGCTCAAAAGTCAGTCCGTTGAAGCTGCCGCATTTTCTCGGATGCAAATCTTCAATAACTTCAAAATCCTGCTTATAAATCTTAGCAACCATTTCTGCACTTTGCTTAGATCGAACTGCAGGCGACGAATAGATTTTACTGTTTTTAATTCCTCTTTTTCTGATAAAATCACAAATTTTTTCGATTTCTTCCTGACCTGCATCGTTTAACGGAGGGTAATTTTCAGAATCCGTAAATCTGTCATCCTCACTGAATATTGTTGCACCGTTACATATAAAAGTTATTTTGCATCTTCTGTTAAAATACATTATTAATTTACCTCTTTAGTTAATTTTTTTCATTATAACATCATTTTGTAGTATAATCAAGGAAAGTAGGAAAAAAGACACAAAAATAGTGAGAAAGGGCAATTATGAAGGGAAAAGCTTTTAAATTCGGAGATAACATTTCAACAGACCACATTGCACCTGGCAGATTGTTCCATTTACGTTCTAATTTGCCTGAATTTGCAAAGCATGTACTTGAAGATGCAGATCCTGATTTTGCAAGTACAATGAAAAAGGGCGATTTTGTCGTTGCAGGCTCTAATTTTGGTCTGGGTTCATCAAGAGAACATGCTCCGCAAATTATAAAGATTGCAGGCGTAGGAGCAGTAATTGCCAAATCATTCGCAAGAATATTTTACAGAAACGCCATAAATATCGGACTTTTAGCAATTGAATGCGATACAGATTCAATAGATGCAGGTGATGAACTTGACTTAGATATTGAAAACGGAGTGCTTAAAAATCTTACTAACGGTACAATTACACAGATTGAACCGCTGCCTCCAGTTATGATAAAACTTCTTGAAGATGGCGGATTGGTAGAACACATCAAGAAAAACGGCGATTTTAAACTGGTATAATTACCAGTTTTTTAAGTCATTTAAGATTTGTACTGCCTTTCTGGAATCTCTGCTGCGAAGCATATAGTATTGACCTTTTTTAGGGTTAATTATACACATTGTTCTGCTGCATCTTTTGAAAAATTCTGCAAGCAAAGAGTAATTAGCAGCCTTTTTCCTGACTTCATTACACTCTGCAATACTGTCACAGATTTTGGAAGGTCCTATATCACCGGTTCTTACAGAATTGAATTCGCTTTCAGAATAAGGCGCTATATTATAATATCTTGAATTTGAATATACATAACTTGACAAATCATAGTGAAAATCTTTTGATAAAGGACCGTCAGATGTTTCAGAATATATATAGAATATTATTTTTTTGTCCGAGCTGAAAATTCTTGTCCAGGTTTTTGTCTGGTATGAAGCCTTAATAATATCAGGCGGAATATACATGGGTTTATAATTCTTATACTCTGTAGATGCCACTCTTGTTCTTTTTGCTGTTCCTGAAGTCTTTTTAGAAGTCATATCGGAACCAATAGTTCTAACAGCTCTGTTTAAATTTTCCAAAGACAATTCTTTAAGAAAACCTGTATAATATGCTATGCCGATAATTACTCCCAGGCATATTAAAAAATTAATGGTTTCTACAACTTTTCCGTTTAATTTCATATCAACCTCAAGTAAATTATACAGTATTTTAAAGATTTTTACAACATCTGTTGACAATGTATTATGCCCGTAGTTAAATAGAAGTACACGCTTAGCCGAAATTTTCGTGCTGGATTTGACGGTTAAGACAAGAGTGTAGTTAACAAAAACAGCAAAAGGAGAATTAAATGCCTACAATTAACCAGCTTGTACGTTCAGAACGTAAAAAGCTTAAAGACAAAACAAAATCTCCTGCTTTGATGGATTGTCCTCAAAGACGTGGAGTATGCACAAGGGTTTACACTACAACCCCTAAAAAACCTAACTCAGCTCTTAGAAAAGTTGCCAGAGTAAGATTAACAAACGGATTTGAAGTAACTTCATATATTCCGGGTATCGGTCACAACCTTCAAGAACACAGTGTTGTTCTTATCAGAGGCGGCAGGGTAAAAGACCTTCCGGGTGTAAGATACCACATCGTTAGAGGTACGTTGGATACTGCAGGTGTTGCTAACAGAGCACAAAGCAGATCTAAGTACGGTGCTAAGAAAAATGCTAAAGGAGGTAAGAAATAATGTCAAGACGTTCTAAACCAGCTAAAAGAATACCTTTAGCAGATCCGGTATACAACAGTGTTGATATATCTAAATTTATTAACCGCATTATGAGACGTGGTAAAAAATCTATCGCTGAAAAAATCTTCTATTCTACTATGACAAGAATTGAAGAAAGAACTAATGAAAAAGCAATGGAAATTTTCCAAAAAGCTATGACTAATGCAACTCCGTTGTTAGAAGTTAAAGCAAGACGTATCGGCGGTTCAACATATCAGGTGCCTATTGAAGTTAAAGCAGACAGAGGTTTTGCTCTTGCTTCATCCTGGTTAATTGAAGCTGCTAAAAAACGTGGCGGAAAATCTTTCATCGATAAATTAACTAACGAATTAATCGATGCTTCAAACGGTTCAGGTGCAGCATGTAAAAAACGTGAAGACACCCATAAAATGGCTGAAGCTAACAAAGCTTTTGCTCACTACAGATATTAATTTTGTTAATATAAAGATAAAAGAGGAACTCCAAAAGGGTTCCTCTTTTGTTATCTTTTTAAGATAGCATCCAGGTCCTGTTTCGGGTTAGTCAGCGTGTGCACATCAAATAGCTTGCTGAACGCCTTAAGAACAGTCGGATTGATAACCATAGGAGGACAATCCGAAAGATAAATATCTTTTGCTCCTCTGCTTTTTAAATTAATAATATTTGATAACGAGCTTATATCACATTTTGTTAAAAATAATGTTAAATTATCAGCAGTTAAAGGTATTTTCATAAAAATTTTATGCAAAACACCATATAGAAGAGAATAGTCGTTCCCTAAATTAATTGCAAAGACGTTATCTTTATCTGGATTATATGAAAAAGAAATAGCAACGGAATTTTTAGGCATTAATGAGAAAAATTTTTCAAAATAATCATTTAATTGCGGTGAAAAATTAGACAAACCTATTACAAAAACATGTTCATATTTATTGTCGGCTATATCATCTAAAAGTTTGTTTAGCTTTTCTTCATTATATCCGATAATCTCTGCATCCCTTTTTTGACCTTTTGCAAAGCCTTTTGCCTGTTTAGCGGATTCTATCAAGCCTGAAAAGTCATTGTTTTCAATTTTAACAACACCTTTTGGTGCAATTTCGTCAGTTGTGAATAATCTTCCTCTGTATAAGTATTCAATATTTTGTACTTCATTTTTTGTTAACAGAATAGCTCCGGGAAAAGTTGCAAAATCAAGGATTGTTGTTGTAATTCCGTTACCGAAATGCCCCTGAAGATTTTTATATTTTCTGAAATACGGGAAAAGATGCGCTACAAGAAGATTTCCGTTTGTATAAACATCAATATCTTCATCTTTTGTCTGTTCCAGTACAGATGCAAAATCGCATAAATTTGAGCCCGAAACCATAATAGCTTTATGAGGTCTTGTGGAATAAGAAACTTCAGCATCGCTTATTTCTCCATATTTTTCTATTTGAATACTGTTAATCAATTTAAGTAATTCAATATCATTGACAGCTGATTTTTCTATTTGAGCTTTTAATTTTGCAGGTGTAATCCTTTGAGAATTAAGCATATTTAAAGAATTTAATACAGAATTTACTGCCTCATCATATTCTCTGTTAAATTCAAATAATCTTACTAGATTAATACACACACTTTTTAATACACCGTAAAGGATTTCAGTTAAGTATTTAATATTAATTTCGGAATCTTTATATTTTTTTAAAAAGGATTTTTCGCCTTTTTTCAATATCGAGCTTAAATCCGTCTGCGGTGAAAATTTAAGCAAATCTTTAAGGGTTTTACATTCAAGGTTACGTTCCTTGCAAATATCAGTATACTCCTTGTGAACAGTTACAAGATTAATATACTGCTTTGAAAATTCATTAAGAATTTGTTCTTCTGATAAATCTTTTGCAGCATCAAGCATTGCAATTTGTCTGATGACACTGTATTTCATGTCTTTTTTATCAACATTCTGCTCTTCCAGTTTCAAAATATAATAAGTTATTTGCCTGAGCAATATAAACATAATTTCCTGCAAAGATGCAATATTAGGTGATACAGAACATGCACCGTGTGCTACGCAGTCATTAAATTTAAAACTATTTGCGGAATTATAAAACATAACCTTTAACCCTATTTCTTATTTTTTACGTATTCAATAATATCGTCTGATTCATACATTGAAGTATCATCATCAGTATCATGCAAAAATGGAACCTGACGTTCGCCACCTAATTTAATTAATTTTTCCAGGTTTTCAGTTTTAGTAATATCTTTTTTATTGTAGCTGATATTATGCTCGTCAAAATAGTTCATTACTTTTATTGAGTATGGACAAGTTTCTAAAATATACAAATCTAACATAATCTATTCTCCTTTTGGTATTATTATAACCTATTATAAATTTTATAAATCACCTTCATTAATTAATATAGGATAATACAATTGCATAACAAGATTTTTTATATTAAACTAACTCGTATGAAGAATATATTATTTGTATTTGGGACACGCCCTGAGGTTATTAAACTCGCTCCGGTAATATTAGAACTAAAAAAATTTCCGGATAAATATAATGTTATAGTATGTAATACTGAACAACAAAAAGAACTTTCTAATCAAACTCTTGCTTATTTCGGATTAAAGGCAGATATAAATCTTGATTGTATGAAGCCAAATCAATCGCTTTTGGAAGTTCAAACAAGAATTCTTTCTACATTGGATAAAGTTTTTGATAACAACAAAATTGATGCAACAATCGTTCAGGGTGATACAATGACGGTACTTTGCGGAGCCCTGGCAAGCTTTTACAGAAAAATACCTGTATACCATGTAGAGGCAGGTCTTCGTTCTTATGATATTTACGAACCTTTTCCGGAAGAAGTTATGCGTCAAATGACATCACGTGTTGCAAAACTCAATTTTGCACCAACCGAAAAAAACAGGCAGGCGCTATTAAAAGAAAATATAAGCGATGAAAAAATTCACGTTGTTGGTAATACAGTAATTGATGCGCTTTTCTGCTTATCTGATGAAACAATGAATGCTGCTGAGCGATATTTTAAAGACTCCGGCATAATTGTAGACGACAAACTTGTATTAATAACTGCTCACAGGCGGGAAAATCATGGCGAAAGAATTGACAGAATTCTTGATGCAGTTGAATATCTTGTAAAAAAATATTCAGATCATACCTTTGTCATTCCTGTCCACCCTAACCCGAATGTTAAAGACAAAATTCATTCAAGATTAGAAGATTACAATAACGTAAGGCTTTTAAAACCGCTTGATTATCCTTATCTGGTATATTTAATGAAAAATGCCAAATTAATCCTTACAGATTCAGGCGGTATACAAGAAGAAGCACCGTCATTCGGATGTCCTACACTTGTTATGAGATACGAAACCGAACGTCAGGAAGGTATTGATGCTGGAGTTTCAATTCTTGTAGGAGCTGATTATGACAAGATTGTTTCTCACAGCGAAAATATTCTTTCAAAAACAAGGAAAGAAACAAGATTAAAATCCCAAAACCCTTACGGTGACGGAACTTCGTCTAAAAAAATTGAAGAAATTATTTCAAGAGTATAAATTTAATTTATACTCTTGTTAGTTTGCTTTCATAATTTCTTATTGTTTCGCCTTTAAGAACATGCTTTTTGTAGCTTTTGAGCTTGTAATTCATGCTCGGCATAGATGCAACTTCTTTTTGGAAGTTTCTATATAAAGCAATCTCACGTTCTTTTATTACTTTATTAATATCCTTTTGTTCAGGTTCTGCTGAAATACTTCTTGCAGAACGCATTACTAAAAGCAGCAATGCAATCGAAATAACACTCCAAACTATTTTTTCTTCTTCAAAGGCTTCGCCAACCAAAATCGGTGCTGAATTAGGGGTTTCAAATATGATATTAGCTTTAGAAATATCAGGTGCATTTATAAAAATTTTTACCTCGTTATTTCCGCTGTTTTGAATTACTAATCCGCTGACTTCAGGAGTATTTTTGTATAGCGTGTTTACATCGGGAGATTGTGAAATCCCTTTTAAGGTTAAAACAATCTTATCAGGAGCTTCAACATCTTTTTTTACCTTTGCAACTTCATCGGAACGAAGAACAATTGAATAAGCTCCGTCATTATTTTCCAGAACTACTGTGTTAAGAAAGTTCTCGCCTGCATATGCTGCAAGCCCTGTGAATATAATTAATGTAAGTAAAATCTTTTTCAACATATCCTAAATCCTCTACACATACACAATAACCCATTACCTGTAAACACACATCAATCGTGCGGTTTAATGTTATAAATCTATAGATTGATATATTTGTTAAGCTTTGTAACAAAAGAAAAGCATGCTGAAATTCATCAAAAAAATATTTTTTTATATCTATGTAAGACACGAGATATTTATAGGAGCATTTGAATGAACGGCATAGCATCTAAATCTTCTGAGGCAAAAACTAATAATATTCGCAGCACAAGACCGGCAGAATCTGTAGAAACAGCAGGTTCTTTAGCTATGAACCAATTCCATAGTTTATTTGCTACAAATGTATATGATATGTTCACAACTGACAATCCTTTTGCAGTTGATTATTCCCAATATGCAGAATCAGGTGAAACAGTGGCTTATGCAGGCGGTTTCTTAAGCAATTTTTCAAATGCTGTATCAACCTTAAGCAGCACAACTTCCTCATTCAACAGCACTGATTGCGGAGCAAGCTTCTCTTCAGGAACTTCTGCTTCAACAGGCTCATGCGGCGGATTTACATCATTCTGCTAATACAAAAAGTTTTGAAATAAAGAAAAAGAAATACATTGATTGACGGTTTCTAAAACCGTCATTTTTATTTATAAAAATAATATGGATAAAAAGTATTACGTTTATATGCTTTTAACTGAAAAAAACACACTCTACTGCGGTTACACTGATGATGTGGAAAAACGTTTTCAGGCACATAGAGAAGGCAGGGGAGCCAAATATACACGTGCAAATAAACCGATTAAGATAGTTTATACAAAAGAATTTGATACTAAATCAGAAGCAATGAAAGAAGAACACAGATTAAAAGAGCTTTCCCACAAGCAGAAGCTTGAGCTTATAAAAAATTAGTTATTTCTATTTTGTCTTTCTTCTTTCAAACGTTGTTTTTCAAGCTCTCTTAATTCTTTTGCCTTCTGTTTTTCAAGAGCTTTCTGTCTGGCTTCTTCCTGCTGGGCTTTAATTTCATTATATTTTTGAACAGCTTCATTGCCGGAAGTAGAACCGTTTATTCTCTGACGCAGATTATAATCATCCTGCATTTCTTTAAATTCTGCTTCCATTTCTTTTATCTTAGCTTTATATGCATCTTCCAGAGCTTTGTCCTCAGCTTTTTCTTCTTTCTTCTTAATCTTTGCCTGTTCTTTTTCTATACGCTTAAGCTGTTTTTCCTCTTTCTCAGTAACCATGGGAGAAACAACACCATCCTGTATCAGTTTATATCCGTTCATACTAACTTGCACTTCAGAATTTTTAAAAGTTACAAGCCTTGACTGTTCGCCTTTATAACTAACCGTCCAGGTTCCGAGATTAACAGGTGTATCTCCCGTAAAAGCGTATGCATTAACTATTATCCAGTCAGGATTGTTTAGGTCAAATCCTATAGGATATATATCCCAGCGCTTATCTTCTAAATCAAGGTTTTTATTTTCTTTCCAGTAATAAATTATAGCATCACGAACCTCAATTAAGCTGTAAGAAAGATTAGTCGTAAAATCATAAACAACAGGAGTTGTTTTCCAAATACCGTCTTTTGTATTACCGATTTTTTCTTTAGCAAGAAGCTTAGAACCGTCAACAGAAAAATCTACAGGCGTAATCGTCCTGAAAGTAAAATAGTTATCATTATTTTTGTCAGTAGATAAAATAGGCTCTGAGAACCTGTGAACCACGTTGGCAGTCAATATTTTATCAAGATTTGACTTAGCTTCCTCAAGATTAATTACAAACACATCACAAGCTGTTGAACCGCTGTTAGGGTAATAATATACGGAGGGATAAACAAGTTTAGTGAAATCAGGAGCAACAATACCCTGTGCATTCTGCTGTCTTCTTTGATAAAAAGTTTTACTTAATCTGATTTCAGGACTTCCCGGAGGATTGTTATACCTGACAATTTTATAAGCGGGCTGAGGAACGTAAACCATATCCGCAGGAGTTACATTTTTAGGAATTTCAATTTCCATAGTCATTCTGTCTTTCGGTGCAGAAAGTAAATTATATTCCTCAACGGTCATATAGCCAGAAGGATTTTTTTCAAGCTTTTTACGTTCAAATTTTTCCTTTTCTTCCTGCTTGGCAACTTTAAATTCGTACTTTGCTTCTTTTTTATTTACGTTACCATGAGGAACCGGAATTTCATCACCCCATTGTATACATGCACAAAATGCAGCTGCAATCCCAATCAGAGCATAAATCATATTATACCAGTCCCTCTTTCATTGCCATTGATATAGCTTTGGAACGGGAAGTTACATAGAGCTTTTGCAAAATGCTGTGAACGTGAGTTTTTGTAGTTGAAATTGTAATTACAAGTTTTTCTGCAATCTGCGGATTAGTCAGTCCGTCGACAATAAGAGCCAAAACTTCCATTTCACGCTCAGTTAAACCATATAGATTTTTGCCTAATTTATAATTTATTTCACCACGTCTTTCAGTATACTCGCTGCCACGTCTGATGTTTGTCAGCACAACTTTTGCTATTGCAGGGTCAAGCCAGCCTGCTCCTTCCGAAACCGCAATTACAGCTGCAACAGTCTGGTCGGAAGTTGCACCTTTTGTAATATAACCGTCTGCACCTGCCTGGAATGAATCAAATATATCATCATCCCCTTCACGTGAAGTGTACATTAAAACTTTGATTTCAGGTTTGGAAGCCTTAATTCTTTTTGTAGCTTCAATACCGTCTATAGAAGGAAGACCAATATCCATAACAACAACATCAGGTATTAATTCAAGAGCTTTATCAACACCCTCCTGACCGTCAGCGCACATCCAGGCTATTTTAATATTTGGATTATTGCTTAATATTACCGATAAACCCATACGAGCCATATCATGATCTTCAACAATAAGTACTCTGACATCTTTAGCCATTAGAAACCTGTCTTTCTTTAATCCTTGCATCTGTAACCACATTTGTTAAAAGGAATGAAAATTCACTGCCTTTATCAACTTTACTTTCCACCCAGATTTTACCGTTATGAGCTTCAATAATTTGTCTGGAAAGATACAATCCCAAACCTGTTCCTGTAGAACGTTTTTTAGTTGTGCCTTGAGAAAATCTTGTAAATAAATGCGGAATATCAGACTGCGGAATTCCGTTGCCGTTATCAGTTACAGAGAATATAAAATCTCCGCTTTGAGCTTTTGCAAGAATAGTAATTTCTCCACCCTTATTAGTATAGTTTACTGCATTTCCGCACAGATTTGTAATTACTCTCTTGATTTCTCCTCTGTCGGCAGTTATATGAAGATTATCCTCAAGTTCAAAGTTAAGATTAAAATTAATATTCTTACTTTCAGCAAGAGGTTTCAGCTCATCATAACATTGCTCTATCAAATCTTTAACAGGAAAAACTGTCTTGCATAAAGTAAGTTTTCCACTCTCAAATCTGTATACTTCAAGCAAAGCATTAACCAATCCCAATAAATCTTCGTTGCTTTGGAGCATAGTAGAAAGAAGTATCCTCTGCTTATTGTCCAGCTCTCCGATAGCACCTTCCAGAAAGAATTTTAAAGTTTGTATTGCAGCAAGAAGCGGGGTTCTCATGTCATGTGTCAAAGTTGCAATAAAATCATCTCTAAGACGTTCGGTTTCTTTTTGCAGGCTGACATCTCTAATTACCCCGACATATTTTTCAGCTTTATTATCTTCATCACTAGAAATGACAGCAAAACTGATTTCAACAGGGATACTTTTACCGCTAAGCGAGTTAACAATATAATAATCTCTTAAAAGGATTTCCGAATTGTCTTCTCCAAGTCCGAAAATACCTCCTGATTTATTATCTTTAGAATTATTTAAGTCTTTTATGTTTGAGTAAGCAATTTCCTGGAATTTCTTTTTACACAGAGATGTTTCTGATAATCCGACCATATTTTCGCAGGCAGGATTTACCTGTAAAATATGACCTGCATTGTCAATTATAATAATGCCGTCTGCACAGTAATTAATTATGCCTGAAAGTTTTTTGTTTGCCTGTGACAAATCAGCAGTACGTTCAGCAACAATTTTCTCCAGATTTACAGAGTATTCTTCCAGCTGTTTTTTGGCATTTTCGAGTTCATCAATTTTATTTCTTAAATTTTCCAACAGATTACTTCTTTCAATACCGTTTCTGATATTCATAAGCAAATCATCATTATCCCAAGGCTTTTCAATATATTTATAAAGCCCTATTTCATTAATAGCCTTAATTGCATTTTCTTTATCAGCATAGCCGGTAAGCAAAATCATACTTACTTCGGGATATAATCTTTTAGCCTCGGTTAAAAATTCAAGACCATTCATCTCCGGCATCAAAAAATCTGAAATAATCAAATCCGGTTTATTATCTTTTAAAAAATCTACTGCATCTTTCGGGGCATTAAATAAATGCACATCAGAAAATCCCTCAACCTTAAATAATGCCTTAAAAGCTGAGGTAACAATTTTCTCATCATCAACTACTATAATTTTACTTTTACTCATACTACCATAATAAGCTATTTTACTCGCTCGGACAAATTGTTTACAAAATCGAAATAATTTATTAATCTTGACAAAGTCTTGAAAATCGTAAATAATGAATATGAAAAAAAGGAGGCTAATTATGGTACAAGAAGCATTAAGGGTTGCCCCCCCCCCGCAAAGACGAGAGCGC
>ERZ779758.90-NODE-90-length-43015-cov-6.26872_pt1 | contig 43015 bp, 41 predicted proteins | sample MGYA00511256_ERZ779758 | MGnify/ENA primary metagenome ERZ779758 (study PRJEB29588, sample SAMEA2162460) | human gut metagenome | biome: human gut; feature: human-associated habitat; material: faeces | place: Denmark | collected 2008/2010 ... | reverse complement strand
ACCTCAGCAAGTGTAAATCCTGGAGCTTTTAGGTTGCCCCCCCCCCGAAGTAACTATACTTTTTCATAAATTGCTCCTTTCTATAATTATTATGCAAAACCCGATGTGGCGGATCCAGCAGCTACGCTGGTGCTCCTTCATTATAACAATATACTAAAACATTTGCAATAATCATACATCCTTTTTTACAAACCCTGTTTGTATAATATTCTTACCAAAACGGCTTTCAAGTTTATCAAAACATTTAGTAAGTTTTTCTTTCTTTATGTCATCTTCAGGATTATCAAAGATTGATAACTGAGCTTCGGTATTTTGTTCAAATATATCTAAAATAACTCCCGTGCTGCGATAGAGAATTTTCGGGTTATACAATTCATCCAAAAGCTCAAAAATTATATCGGATATTTCAAGCTCAAAATTGGTAGCCTTATTTAAAACACGCTTTTCACAAAAGACTTTAAAATCTTTTGTTCTCAAATATATGCTTATACCAAAGCATTTTGCATCAAGTTTTCGCAGCTTCACACAAGCTCTGTGAATGTGATAATTCAGAGAATTTTTCAAATACTCTTTATCGGAAGTAAATTTTGCAAGTGCACTTGTCTTTTGGATTGACTTAGGGAGTTTGACACTGTCATCCACAGGAGAAATCATTTCTCCCAACAGCTCATGTTTCATCTCCAGACCACGTATTCCTATTTGCTTATTAAGCCATAAATCATTCTGCTGAACAAGTTCGTAAGCAGTAAGTATTCCGTTTTTTCTGAACAATGCAGACAGATTTCTTCCAATTCCCCATATTTCATCAATACTTGTTTTCAAAAGTTCGGGCTGAATTTTCCTTGAACCAATCAAAAATACTCCTTCATCGAGTTTTTTTGCTTTATCTGATGCAAGTTTTGCAAGAGTTTTTGAAGAACTTACACCTATTGATACAGGAATATCCGCTTTATTTTTAATTTCTTCTCTGATAAATTGTGCAATTTCGTAATAATTTTTCTTATAAAGTCTTTCTAATCCCGTTAAATCAACAAAGGCTTCATCCACAGAATATACTTCAACTTTGGGGCTTATTGTTTTAAGCACATTCATAACTTTTTCTGAAATTTCGCAGTACAAATCATGGTTTGCATTTATATATGTTGCTTTTTTCATCGCACCTTCTATTTGAAAGTAGGGCATCCCCATTCTTATCCCGAGTTTTTTAGCCTCTTTTGAACGTGAAATTACACACTGACCACGACCTGACATAACACATACGGGTTTTCCTTTTAATTCCGGATTAACCGCCTGCTCGCAGGACACGAAAAACGAATCACAATCGACAAGTGCTATAACATGTTTCTTTGCCATATCAACATTATCAGTTATGTTTAAAATTTCTTCCAACATCAAAGAATAATTTCCCGTTCGTTTTTATAAGTAACATAGCCTAAGTTAGCAGCGGGCGGCTTTTTTAAATATTTTCTTTTTGTATAAATCACACCTACTTTAGATGAGTTTTTACCTTTTGAATATTCTTTGGCAAGTTCAGCACATTTTAAAATCAGTTCATCCGACGGATTATCGCAGCGCAAAAGCACATGCGAGCCGGCACAATCCTTTGTATGCAGCCAAATATCTTCATCTCTCGAAAGTTTAGACACAATATAATCATTCTGCCTGTTGTTTCTTCCTACAAACACTTTACAGCCGTCAATATTCAGCTCAAGAGGTTCTACGGCAGACTTTTTGACAGATTTTTTTTCTTTCTCCGTTTCTATCTCTGATGTTATTTCAAATAAATCTTCAACGGAAGAAGCTATCTCCAGAGAATACAGAATTTGTTCATAATAGTTTATTGAATTTCTTAAGTTGTCTGTCAATTCAGTAAGCTTTTCAACAGAAGTTTTCCCTTTGTTATAAAGCTTATAAAACTTGTTGGCATTGTCTTTTAAGGTTCTTGTTTCATCAAGTTCTATAGTAATATCTTTATTGTTTTCATAATCATAAACTTTAACAAATTTTGAATAATCTTTAAGATTGTACAGGTTTGCCATTATCAAGTCACCGTAAAGACGATATTTATCAGCATTGAATTCTTTTTCAAGCCTGTACATCATTTTTTTTAACGAGTTTTCATCTTTCTTTAATCTGCGTGTAATCAGTTGTTTATATGTATCCTGTATTTTTTTAAACTTGTCATTATGAATACATTCAGCGTAATAATCATCAATTTTAGAATTAAAATCATCACATTCCACAGACAAAGAATTTTCGTTTGAATACCAGTTTTTCGGACGTCCGGGCGGATAAATATACGGCAGACCTCCTGCCATTTCTCTTTCTTTGCTTTTCTCTGCTCCTACATTATGTGCACATCCTATAATCAAATTTGTATCATAGCTGTATAAAATAACGTTTGAGTGCTTTCCCATAAGCTCGATTGCAAGACAGAGATATATTTTCTCGGAAAGTTCATTGAAAGTTTCTATATAAAACTCTAAAATCCTTTCATAAGGCGGCTGTTCAACTTTTGAAATAACAGCATTTTCCAGATATTTTCGAAGAAGCATACAAAACATCGGAGGTTTCTGCGGAATTTCAATAAGCCTTTTTGCCTCATTTTCTTTGTTCATAAAACATACATGGTAGCATTGCGGATTAATATTAATATAAAGTTTTTTTGTTTCTCCACCTTTTCGTATAGAAAAAACAAAATCACGACGTGTAGGCTGCTGAATTTTTTGAATTCTGGCACCTTTTAAATATTCCTGATTTTCTTCAAGCCACGCTTTTAATGTTAATGAATCAAAAGTAATCATATTAAAATATTACAACAAAGAGGATATTACACAACCGCAGACAATTGACGGATTCTGAAAAATATGCTATTATCTGGGTATAAAAAAGGAGTCGAAAATATGGTTTTATGGGAAATTTTCGCAATTGTAGGGCTGGTTTGCTTGATACTTGAGATGGTTGTGCCGTCCATGTTCTTTTTAAACCTCGCCTTTGCAGGTTTTGCGACTGCCATTCTGGCATTGTTTATTCACAGCTGGGTAATTTTAACTGTTATTTATGTAATTTTATCAATTTTATTTATAGCACTTCTTCGTCCTGTTTTACTGAAAAACAGAGAAAACAAATTGCAGGAAACCGGAATGGAAGGTAAATACATCGGCAAAATTGTAAAAGTAATTGAACCGGTTACAAGATTTTCAGGTGCTATTACTATTTATGATGAAAGATGGGAAGCAAGAGTTACTTCCGATGAAGAAATTCCTGCCGGTACAGAAGTAAAAATCGTTAAATATGACAGTTTAGTTTTAACAGTAGAAAGAATATAGGAGACAATTATGGGTATTTTATTATTAATACTGCTCGTTGCACTTTTAATTTATGTATTTAAAGGTATTATTATCGTTCAACAGCAGCAAGAAGTTATCATTGAAAGAATGGGACGTTACGAAAAAACTCTTCGTGCAGGTCCTAACTTTATATTCCCGATTTTGGAGGCTCCGAGAAGCATTCTGGAAAAAGTTTCACAAAAAGGCTTTGACGGAAGAAACGTATATTATCTTAAAGCAGTTGACAGAATTGACTTGAGAGAACAAATGTATGATTTTCCACGTCAAAACGTAATTACAAGAGATAACGTTTCAATTACAATTAACGCTTTGATTTACTTCCAAATCGTTGATGCTAAAAGTGCGGTTTACGAAATTAAAAACCTGCCTGAAGCTATTGAAAAGTTAACCCAAACAACATTAAGAAACCTTGTCGGACAAATGGATCTTCAAGAAACATTGACTTCAAGAGGTAAAATTAATGATGAATTGAGAACAACTCTTGACGAAGCAACCAACAAATGGGGTGTAAAAGTTAACCGTGTTGAAATTCAGGATATTTTCCCTCCTGCTGATATTCAGGCATCAATGGATAAATTGATGAAAGCTGACAGAGAAAAGAAAGCTACAATTACAGAAGCTGAAGGTCTTAAAGAAGCAGCTATCAGAAAAGCGGAAGGTGAAAAAGAAGCTGCTATCCGCTCCGCAGAAGGTGCTAAACAAGCTGACATCCTGAAAGCAGAAGGTATTGCACAGGCTCGTATTATTGAAGCTGATGCTGAAAAAGAAGCAATTCAACGAATTATTGGAGCATTAGCAGACAAAGGACAGCCTGACAAATACTTAATTGCGATGAAATACTTAGAAACAATGACTGCTATCACAAGCGGAGAAAACAATAAAGTTGTATACATGCCATATGAAGCTACAGGAATATTATCTTCTGTTGACGGCATTAAACAAATGTTCGACAAAAAATAAATCAGACTTAAAAAAGCAGGGGATTTTACCCTGCTTTTTTATTTTTTTAACGAGGAAGTAATTGAAAAATATCTGCATATTAATACCTGCCTATAATCCTGACAACAGGCTAATTGAACTTGTTGAAGAATTAAAGTGCAGCTTGCCAGAAACGCCGATTGTTATAATAAATGACGGAAGCAGCTCCGATTTGGTGTTTGATAATTTGCTCAAAAAGTGCCCCCCCCCCGAAAAAGTGCTTACACACAATATTAATTTAGGAAAAGGCGAGGCTCTTAAAAATGGTATTAATTATATTATAGAAAATTATCCCGACTGTATAGGAATAGTAACCGCAGATTGCGACTTACAGCACAGTGTGGAAGATATAGTTAAAATATGCCGGGAATTAAACAGTTTACCTGATAATCTTTATCTTGGAAGCAGATTGTTCAAAGGAAAACATATACCTTTACGAAGTATTCTAGGAAATATTTCTGTTTCATTTTTTATGAATTTGGTTCACAGAATAAATTTAAAAGACACACAAACAGGGCTTCGTGGAATTCCTGTAAAATTTGCTAGAAATCTTCTTGATGTTAATCTTTCTGATTTTTCATTTGAAACAGAAATGCTCATTAAAGCACGAAAATATAATATTGAAATAACAGAAATACCTATAAAAACAATTTACATAGATAAAAATAAAAACAGTCATTTTAAGCCGCTCAATGACTCATATAAAATATGCAAAACAATTTTAAAAGGTGCAAAATGAAGTTAAATCATCCTGAAATATTTTTTGCAATATTTGCTTTTGTTTTTGGAATTTTGATAATGTTTTTGACACCGTTTAACGAGGTTCCCGATGAACTTACTCACTATGTTCGTGCAAAAGAGGTTTCCCTAGGAAAACTATACAACAAACCGCCTGAAAAAATGACACAGGAAGAATTAAAAAACAGTACTTATAAATTCCACGGTGCAAGCGGTTATTCTCCTGTAATGTATACAGCATCGGCTCTTGGAATAAAAACATTTCCCGATAATGTGCATGCAGGTAGAATTTGTAACCTTTTAATATGGATTCTGCTAATCACCGCTGCTATAAGAATTACTCCTGTATTTAAATGGCTGTTTATGTTTACGGCTCTGCTTCCTATGTCAATATTTGAAGGAATGTCTTACTCTGCCGACTCTTTTAGTAATGCTTTTGCTTTCTTGTTCTTTGCGTATATATTTAAATTAATTTATCAGGAAAAAGAATTCTCATATAAAAAAGACATTCCGCTGCTGTGCCTTTTCGGTATAACCGGAGCCTTATCTAAAGGCGTAATATTACCGTTGTTTTTAGTTCCGTTTATTCCTATAAAGAAAAATAAATATCTCATTTTTTTATTTTTAATTTCAATAACATTATTCACAAGTTATCTCTGGTCAAGCAGCAACTATCTGGCAACACAATCTCTTACGTACACTGAATTAAATAAGTATTTTGTACTTCACTGCCCGGTTTCTTTCTCAATTATACTAATTAATACAATAAAATATTTTTGGATTGAATGGGTAATGAGTACAATAGGAATATTGGGATACTTCAACATAAGATTAGACAACGCAATATATTACCTTACTATAATTTTATATTTTTGCATATTTATATTTATTAAGGAAAAATACAAAATTAAGTCCTCGCTTAAAATTTTTGCAAGTTTTGTATTTTTATTATACATATTAATGACCTGCATATTATTATATATTATGGCAACACCTTTCGGCTGGGAAAAAATTGTCGGTATACAGGGAAGATATTTCCTTCCCGCATTACCGTTACTTTTTATAATATTCGGGCAAAATATAAATAACAACAACGATAAATACAGCGAAATGTTTAAAAGGATTACAATAACATACATTTTCTTATTACTATGCTATACTTGTTTTATCCTTAAACAAACATACCAACTTATCTAATCAAAGGAGATAGCAAAATGATGATTAATGATTTACCGAGAATGCAGGTTTTAATCACTACAAATGAACAACATATTGAAGGCGAATTGCTTTTACCCGAAAATATGAGATTTAGCAATTCAATTCCCGATAATATGCTGTTTTATATACTCAATGGCGGTTTCCAGTTTATAACACTAAAAAACTGTGAAGTTAAAGACAGAAAAAATCTTGCATTTCGTCCTGACAAATCACCTCAGCTTCACGTAAATATTTCCTGTATTATGACTATGCAAATCATTGAGATATTGCCTGATGACTATGAATACGACGATTATTACGAAGATGAAGAAGAGGAAGACGGAGAAGAAAATTCCAAAATGCAACAACGCCAGCAGCCACGACAAAGAGCTCGCAGCAGACGCTGATTAGTTAACAACTTTCTTCATATTTATGTTCTTTTTTCTATGTTTTTGATAAAATAGGCTTAAGTCTATATCCAAATAAGAAAAGGAAGATAAAATGATAAAAACAAAGATGAAAGACCACAATTGCGGAGAGCTCAATCTTAACAATATCAATGAAGAAGTTACCCTGTCAGGCTGGGTTTCAACCGTAAGAGATTTAGGCGGTATTTTATTTATTGAATTAAGAGACAGAAGCGGTTTTTTCCAATTAGTTGCAAACCCGCAAATTAACCCCGATGTACACAAAGTATTCGAAAAAGTACGTTCCGAATACGTAATTACAGTAAAAGGCAAAGTTACACGCCGTCCTGAAGAAACATATAACGAAAAATATGCTACAGGACAAGTTGAAATGTATCCTGAATTTGTTGAAGTTTTATCAGAAGCAAAAACATTGCCGTTTGTATTAGATGATGAAAACGTTTCTGAAGATATTCGTTTGAAATACAGATATCTTGATATCAGACGTGAAAGTATGCTTAAAAATTTGACTTTGCGTCATAAAATTTGTCATGCAACAAGAAATTATTTTAATAATGAAGGATTTTTGGAAATAGAAACTCCTATCCTTAACAAAACAACTCCTGAAGGCGCAAGAGATTATCTCGTTCCTTCACGTGTTCAGGAAGGTAAGTTCTATGCGTTGCCCCAATCACCTCAAATTTTCAAACAATTATTGATGGTTGGCGGTATAGAAAGATATTACCAAATTGCAAAATGTTTCCGTGATGAAGACTTGCGTGCAGACAGACAGCCTGAATTTACTCAAATAGATATTGAAATGTCTTTTGTTGAGCAGCAGGATGTTATAAAAATGGTTGAAGGTTTGATTGTCGAAACTTTCAAAGCTGCAGGTGTTGAAGTAAAACCTCCGTTCATTCAAATGCCTTGGCAGGAAGCTATGGACAGATTCGGTTCAGATAAGCCTGATACACGTTTCGGATTGGAATTGTTTGATATCGGTGATATCATTATGCAGTCTGAATTCCAGATTGTTAAAAATACTCTTGAAAATGGCGGTATTGTTCGTGGTATAAGAATTCCGGGCGGTGCTAAATATTCAAGAAAAGATATTGATGATATTACTAAATTAGCTGTATCATTCGGAGCTAAAGCTTTGGCTAATATCATTTACAACGAAGACGGAACAGCAAAATCACCTGTATTGAAATTCGTAACAGAAGAACAGGCTAAACAAATTCAAGACAGAGCAGGTGCACAAGCAGGAGATATTATTTTCTTCGTAGCTGATAAGCCGAAACTTGTTTACGATATTATGGGAAGATTAAGACTTCACTTTGGTAAATCTTTAAATCTTATTGATGAAAACAAACACAATCTGTTATGGGTTGTTGACTTCCCTATGTTTGAATGGTCTGATGAAGAACAACGCTATAAAGCAATGCACCACCCGTTCACTTCACCTTGTATTGAAGACTTAGACAAATTAAAAAGCGGTGATTTAGGTAATGTAAAATCAATTGCTTATGACATTGTATATAACGGAACAGAGCTTGGCGGCGGTTCGGTAAGAATTCACTCATCAGAAGTTCAATCAGCTGTATTTGCGGCTCTTGGATTAACTCAAGAAGAAGCTTTAGAAAAATTCGGATTTATGGTTAACGCTTTACAATACGGTACTCCGCCTCATGCAGGTCTTGCAATAGGTTTAGACAGACTTGTTGCGTTGTTATGCAGAACAGAAAGTATACGTGACGTTATAGCATTCCCTAAAAATTCAGGTGCTAAAGACCTTATGAGCGATGCTCCAGGTGAAGCTTCATTACAACAAATGAGAGAACTTCATTTAAAAAGCACAGCACATAAATAATAATTAAAAAAAGAGCCTTAAGAGGCTCTTTTTTTTAATATGTCATTTGCCAGTTATCATTTAAAAGTTTACCAAAACAGCCATGCCAGTAAGATGAATTAGTACTTGTACAATAAGTATCAAAGGCTTCTTCTCTCTTTTCTTTTGATGCAGGGGGCACAACTGTATTATCATAAAACAAATCATCTAGCACACCATTTTTGTATAACAAAATATAAAATGCATCTCGACCTATAACATTTGGTCCTTTTGGTCCGTTAACATCAATATCAAAAGCTACAATTGTATTCGTGCCATAATTTCCAATTTCTAAATAATTACCTATTGAAGCACCGCTAGCAAGTGTAAAACAATTTTTCGTACAGCTAAAATGTGACTTAACACCTGATATTTTTTTGTATTCTGCTGCAAAACAAGGCGTAGGGGTATCTCCGCAATCCTGCACAATTCTAAAATATTTTTTGAAAAACTCTGAAAATGCAGGAAGTGAATTTAAACCTGCTTCAGTCAAGTTTACCGCATTTTTATCAGTTTGGTATTGTATAAGAGCTTGATTAAGCTCGTTATAGACTTTATGCAGCTGGGTAACATAACTCTGGCGCTGGTAATTCTGCATCAAAGAAGGTACGGTCATTGCAGAAACCACACCAATAATACCTAAAGTGACCAATACTTCCGCCAAGGTAAACGCACTGCTAATGGAGCTTAAACGGTTGCCCCCCCCCCAACGTGACTAAATCTTTTCATAAACGCTCCTTTCTTTATAACCATTACTATTATAACAAATTTTTGCAAGGTTTTCAATATATATTTGTAATATAATTAGCTTATGCAAATATTTTCCGAATTAAACAAAAATCCTAATTTATCATTAGCACTGGGCTACTTTGACGGAGTTCATCTCGGGCATCAGGCTGTAATTAAAAATGCCGTTGATTTTGCTCATCAAAACGGAAATAAGTCAGCTGTAATTACTTTTTCAGACCACCCATGCTGTTACTTTTGGGGTGTCTGCCCTAAGTACATTCTTACACGGAAAGAACGTGAGGAAAAAATTGCAGAACTGGGAGTTGATTATTTGTATGAACTTGATTTTGAAAGTATATCAGGTTTAACTGCAGAAGATTACTTAAAAAACATTCTGGTAAAACATTTTACACCCTCATCAATTTCCACAGGCTGGAACCACAATTTCGGGTATAAAAAATCAGGAAATGTTAAATTTTTAGCCCAACACGCAAAAAAATTCGACTATAAATACTTTGAGCTTCCTCCTCAAAAAAAGGATAATGAAATTATCAGCAGCACATCAATAAGAAAGCTTTTGTCAGCAGGTAAGATAGAAAAAGCAAACTCAATGCTGGGCTACAACTTTTTAATTTCAGGAGAAGTTATAACCGGAAACCGGATAGGAAGAACAATAGGATTTAAAACAGCCAACCTGCTTTACCCTCCTGAACTTATTGATTTGCCTTTTGGGGTTTATTCTGTGGATACACAATTCGGCAAAGGTATAGCAAATTTTGGGACACGCCCCACTGTAGACGGCAAAGGAACTCTTTTGGAAGTGCATATTCTGGATTTTGATAAAGATATATATGGTCAAAACTTAACAGTAAAATTTAACAAAATGATACGCACCGAGAAAAAATTTCCTTCTCTCGATGCGCTCAAAACTCAAATAAAACTTGATATTAATTCTATTTAATAAGTGCCTGAACTTCTTTAAATTTAGGATTTTTAGCACCCTTTAACCATTCAAACAATGCAATCTCTACACAAGAAACTTTTACACCGTTTGCCTGCATAGCATCAATTCCTTGTTTAAATTCATATTTAGAACGGCTTGCACAAGCATCTTTTATAACATAAACCTCAAACCCAGCTTCAACAAGTGCAGAAGCTGTTTGGTGAACACAAATATGAGTTTCAATACCAAAAATTACAATCTGCTTTTTGCCGTAAGATTTTATTTTATCCAGCATTCCATCCTCCAACAAAGCATTGAAGAAAGTCTTTTCGACAACATCCGAATTTTCAGGCAACACCTCATTCAATTGTGGCACAGTATGCCCTAAACCTTTCGGATATTGTTCTGTCAATAGAACAGGAATACTTAATAATTTTGCTGCACTTGCAACTTTTACAGCGTTTGTCACAATGATGTCTTTATCCAGAGCAGCTACCAATCTATCTTGAATATCTATGATTAATACCAAACTGTTTTCTGCGGATAATGTGTTCATAATTTTCTCCTTTTTATACTGCAGTATACTTAAATTCCTTAATAAAGTCTTCTACTATTTTAATCAGCTCTTTTTGTGAAATCTTAGTTAAAGCCAGTTGTATTTCACGGTTTTCAGGGCTATCAAGCCCCTCATGGGTAATGTAAACAATTATTTTTGCAAATCCCGGATATACAATCCTTAACGTACTATCCTGATTTTTATTTTTCAAATGGAAAACGCACTGTTCATCATCAGTATACTGCTCAATTTTAGTATCGAACAATTTTTCTTCATAAGCTTTTTGAAGTCTGAAAAATACAGGAGCAATAACTTTTTCCATTTTTTTATTAAAAATTTGTCTGAAAATTTTATAATTTCTTGGCATTTCAACGGAATCATCAAGCCACTCATCAAGAGTATCTTCTTTTTCCGTTGCAATAACATAATCAGAATTCGTAGCAATTGCTTCGGAAAGAGCATGTAAAGCATCATGTTCAATTTCGCTGAAATCCTTATGTGCAATGGCAGATATTCCTGCACATACTCTAAAATCAGCACCATATACTTCTTTTATTTTATTCAAAACGGTGATTGAGCCGTTAACATCTGTTTTAGGAAGAAGTATATATACTTTAGCACCTTTACCTAAAGCAGCAATATCCTGACTTCTTATTGATGCCAAAATAACAGAAGCCATTTTTTCGATTGAAAAATGAGTTTTGCTTTCCTCATCAGGCGACAAAGCCATAAAAGAAGCTTCATCAAGAAGATTATCATCAATCTCGTTTTCCATAACCTGCTTTGCATATTTATAATTATACAAACCTGTCATGTCATCTATTACATTCAGCTGCTCCAAAAGCTTCAAATTTCTCAAAGCTTTAAACTTAACGGAAGTATGTTTAATGTTATGGACAGTCCTGATAACAAGCTCAAAATTCTCCGCTTCTGCCAAAGCATAATCATCAGCTCCTGCATCATAAGCATTTAAAATCAAATCAGCATTTATACTATTAACAAGCAAAATTATGCAAAGATTAACATCCTTTTTTAACTCGGAAATTAATTCCACTGTTTTAGTTTTTGAATTTGTTTCATGAACAAGAACAACTTGAGCCTGTGCAAGCTTTACAGAACTGACAGCATCATCGTAACCGGAAAATAAAACCTCATCATTATTGCGCAAAAATATTAATTTTGATGCAATCTTTTCCGATAGATTTTTATCATCTGATATTAAAACTATGCTGTTTTTTGAGTTCATTAATTATACCTGTAAATGTTTCTTAATACACAGGAAGCTTCCGCCTGCCCCAAAAAGAATAGCCATTGTAAACATAATAGCAATTACAAGATTTTGAGCATACAAAGGTGTAGGCACCATAAAGAATTGGTGCATGTTATTCAAACCGTTTTGTACAAAGTTCAAAGGAAGCAGCGCAATAACCGCCCCGGAGAACCCGTAAAAAGCACCCTGCATAATTAACGGGAACCTGATATACCAGTTAGAAACTCCCATAAGCCTCATAATTTCAATTTCTTCTTTTCTGGACTGAATTACAAGCTGAATAGTGTTATTAATAATAGTAATAGTCAAAATTCCCATTATAATTACGATAAACACCGTAATAGTATTTACAACATGGTTCATTGCTTCTATTTTCTTAGCCAGATCCTGTGCATAACTCATGTCTTCAACAGATTTTAACTGTTTAACATTTTTAAACACAACATCAATATTTTCTGGTTTATCAACCTTAACATGAAGTGTATCAGGAAGCGGATTTTCCATATCAGGCAAATCCATTTCACGTTTCAAATTTGACCATGAAGAAGCTTTAGGAATAATAGTAACATTTTCCACATGTTCAAATTCTTTTACTCTGTTTTTAACCACGTTTGCATCTGCATCCTCTTTCAAGTAAACAGAGATTTCAAGCACATTTCCCAATTCATGTGCAAAAGCAGATATAGACAAAGCAGAACGGAAAAACGAAGCGAAAATAGTTAAAATAGCCGCCATAGTTGTGATAATAACAACATTAACAATACCGGTTCTGCTGACATCATGTATTGTTTCCTTAGTCAAACGATATAAAATTCTAAGCTCGCACAGCCAATCTTTAGGAATGTGCTTTTTAACTTTTTTCTTTATTTTTAATTTTGAACTATTCATACGTACCTGCTTGTATATCCCTTACCACTTCACCTTTATCGAGTGTAATAACTCTTTTTCTGAAATAATCTACCATGGCATTGTCATGGGTAGAAACAATAACAGTAATACCTCTTTGATTAATCTGATCCAAAATCTGCATGATTTCCATAGAGTTTTTAGGATCAAGGTTTCCTGTAGGTTCATCAGCAATCAAAAGCGGGGGACCGTTTACAATTGCACGTGCAATCCCTACTCTCTGCTGCTCACCGCCTGAAAGTTCAGAAGGTGTTGCATTCATTTTTTCGTATAAACCTACAATTTTTAAAGCACCTGACACTCTTGCATTAATCTCTCTGGAACTTATCCCCAGCGTTCTGATTACATAAGCTACATTATCATACACACTTTGATTTTGAAGCAATTTATAATCCTGAAAAACAATTCCCATACATCTTCTTAAATTAGGCACTTTATCATTAGAAAGGTTTGCAATGTTAATACCGCCTATAGTAACAGTACCGCTTGAAGGGCGTTCTTCATTATACAAAAGTTTCATTAAAGTAGATTTACCTGCACCTGATGCGCCTACAATAAATACAAATTCACCTGAGAGAATGTCAAGGTTAACATTTTTCAATGCGTAATTATCATTTTTGTATTTTTTTGTAACAGCTCTGAATTGTATCATAATTTTTCCTTATAACTTTATTTAACAAGACGATATTTATCAACATATCGTTTAATACTTATAGCAAGCTTTTCTGAATTTAAACCGTAGTATTCAAGCAATTGTTCCCATTTTCCGCTTTGTCCGAAAGTATCGTTCACTCCTATTCTGTGAACAGGAACAGGATAGTATTCCGAAAGCAGTTCACAAATTGCACTGCCTAAACCGCCAATGATAGAATGATTTTCAACAGTCATAACAAACTTTGTCTTTTTAACATGTTCGATAATTGTTGCTCCGTCTAAAGGTTTTACAACAGGAACATGAATTATCTGGATTGAATATCCTTGTGTTTTAAGTATTTCAGCAGCTTCAATAACTTCTGCAAGAGTTTCACCGTTAGTTATTAAAGTAACATCTTCGCCTTCTTCCAAGACCTGTGCCTTGCAAAAATCAAATTCATATTTTTCATCAAAAATATTACATACATTTGTTCTTGGAATTCTTATATACATAGGACCGTAATTTTCAGCAGCAAACTTAATAACTTCTTCGCATTCACGGCAATCAGCGGGAACAATTACCGACATATTAGGAATTCCCCTCATTAAAGCAACGTCTTCCAAAGCCTGATGGCTTGCACCGTCTTCCCCTACAGTAACACCGCCGTGAGTTCCGATAATTTTTACATTAAACTCGGGATAACATGCCGAATTCCTGATTTGGTCATACGTCCTGCCGGTTGCAAACATAGCAAAGCTTGCAGCAAAGGGTATTTTACCGACAGAAGCAAGTCCGACAGCCATGGCAATCATATCCTGCTCGGCAATCCCCGCATTAAAAAATCTGTCAGGAAATTCTTTAGCAAAAAACTGGGTTTGTGTCGAGCATGATAAATCAGCATCTAAAACCACAATATCAGGGTTTGTCTTGCCTAACTCTGCTAACGTTTTACCAAATACAGAACGTATAGATTTTCTATCATTTTTGTTAATTAACATAATTTTTAAATCCCGTAAAGTCGTGTTCTCTTACATTATAGCATAAACAAAATTTTATTAGTAATTGTAAAATTATCCATAAATTTTGTTAAGAATTATTAAAAAATTCTATATTTTTAGCAATTTTATATCTTGAGGATTATTTAAACAGTAGAATAAAAATATGGAAGATATTTTATCGAAAGGAAGAAATTAAATGATTCAAGCTCCAAATTTAGTAAATCCTTACTTGCAGCCCCAAATGCAGCCTTACATGCCTCAATTATCACAGGCAACTCCTGCTCCTAATTACAATGCAGTAAAGATTGACGTACACAATCCTTCAGTGAGTGCACCGGGTGTTGGTCAAGTTGCAATGAACGTACCACAGTATGCTCAACCGACTATGCCATATTATTCTTACCCGCAAGCTCAATTATATGATTATCCGCAAGCGCAAAATCAACCATATTACTTGCCGCAGCAACAACCTGTAGTTTGTCCGCCATGCCCTGCTTGCATGCCTCAACAATCTGCAGCTCCGGCTCCTCAAATAGCAGAACCGGCAGTAGCTCAAGCTGTTGCACCACAACAAGTAATTCAACAACAAAACATCAATGCTCCGGCACCTGTAGTAACTCAACCTGCTAAAGCAGAAGCAGCTCCTGCAGAAACTCCGAAAGTTGAAGTTGAATCACCTGTTCCTATGGCACCGCAAGTTGATTTGAATTCTTTCATCGCTAAATTGACAAACCCTGATTATGAAGTTCAGGCAAATGCTATGGAAGAAATTGCAAATATGGTAAAAGACGAACCTCAAAAAGCAACTGAATTATTAGACGAAAAAGTTATTAATGCGTTAACTAATATCGTAAATAATGATTCCAGCAAATTAGCAGGTCCTACAGCAGAACAAATTGCTGCAAGACAAAAATTAATGAAAGGCGAACAACTTTCAGAAGCTGATAAAAAATTAGCAACTACTATCACTCCGATGGAACAATCTGAAAGAAATAAAAGTTACGCTATGTTCACAGCATCAATAATGCAAAAATTGTATGGTGATGAAGTGGCTAAATTAACAGGCTCAACAGTTCCTCTTACAGAACTTCCGGGAGCAGTTACAATCGTTGAACAGTTGAAAAACAACCCTAACCCTATGGTTAGAACTTCAGCAATTGAAGCATTAAGCTACATTCAACAACCTGCTTATAAACAAGACTTGAACACATTGTTTACAATCGCTAAAAACGACCAGGACAAAAACGTTCAAGATGCAGCCGCTGCAGCTTTAGACAAATTAAGCAAAATGGGTGAAGAACCGGCAGCACAAGCACCTGCTCAAGCAGCATAATCAATAATTTCTTTCTTTAAATCATAAAAAAATCCCCTGAAAAATAATCAGGGGATTTTTCATTTATTAAACATTTTGGATTTGCTTTTCTTTATATGATTCTGGAATTGGGGCACCGTTTTCGTAGTCCGCCAATTCTGATATCTGTTTGCACCATTCATAAATAATTACATCTTCTGGAAGTTTATACGAAATAGGTTTTCCCACATGGATTTGAACATTTCGTCTTGTAAAAGGTTTTAGTTTAGGATAACCGTCCCAGCCTGCGATTGCAACAGGAATAATATCAGCCTTTGCATTTTTGGCAATAACTACAAAGCCTTTTTTAATACCTTCAAGTTTTCCGTACGGTCTTATCCCGCCTTGCGGAAATACACCCAGCGACCAGCTTGTTGCAAGAATATCTCTAACGGTTTTAAAAGTAGCCAATTCCGGTTTTGTTCTGTCTACGGCAAAAGCTCCAAGACGTTTTACCAGGAATTCAAATTTATCACCTTTTTGAAACAATTCTTTTTTAGCCATATAAGCTATCGGTCTCCAGCAAGCCAAAGAAACCATAGGCGGATCAAAATGCGATACGTGGTTTGCTGTATAAATAAACTTACCTGACTTTGCTTTAGTCGGCAAATTTTCTCTGCCTGTAATCTTAAAGTTATAAAATATTTTCATAAAAGGTACAACAACAAAAACCAGAAACCACATATAAAAAGCAGTTCTGAATATATTATATTCATAAGGATAACGTCTGTTATAATTCCTTTGTTTCTTTGCCATTACAAACTCCTAACTATTCTTCTTCATTTTTAGGTTCATACTTAAAACCTGTAAGTCCTTGTATAGCATCTATCCATTTTTCAACGACCTCATCAGGATTTTTACTATATGGTATAGGTTTACCAATTCTTACGATAATTTTTCCGGAGAAAGGCCACCTTTTTACCTCTTGTGTTCCAATAATTCCAACGGGCAGGACATCGCACTTGGTAATCTTTGCCAGTCCAGCAAAACCTTTTGTAACACCGCTGATAGTCCCGACTTCACCACGTGTTCCCTGTGGAAAAATACCGAATACCCATTTACTTTTTTTAATTTCCATTACGGTTTTTATAGTTGAAGGGCCAAGACTTTCCCTGTTAACGGCAAATGCCCCGAGCCAATCAATCCACCAGCGTATGAACGGGATATCAAACAATTCTTTTTTTGCCATAAAAGAAACTCTTCTCGGCATAACACCGCATATTAACGGAGGGTCAAGAGTTGACAAGTGATTAGGGCATACAATATAGGCATTATCTTTGGGAACATTTTCCAAGCCTTGAACTTCAAGTCTGTAAACTAACTTATATCTAATCATATAGAACATTTTGCAGACAAGAATTTGGAAAAAAGATCTCCAGCAATTAAATTCCGATGCAGTTCTTTTAGTATATTCTTTTTCTTCATGTCCAAACATCTAATTCCCTCGCAATATAATATACTAGCTATTTTCTTAAATTATATCCTCAAAGATTGCATATTACAAGTTTTTTATATATATTAATTACAAGAAAATTTAAGGAGAGCATCATGAAAACTTCAAAAACACCACTTGAAAATGAATTATTCAAAAGCGTTTATGAAAAAACACCTGATTACATAAAAAATTTAAAATTAATGGATTTTTCAAACAAAGGAGAGTTTACTTTTACTTTAAAGAAAGAACATCTTAAACCATATGACAAAGATAAAAATCCTGAAGGATTAAATCTTGAAGAATGGTTTGCCAACTATGCAAAAGAAGCAAAAGTTTCAACAGCAGGCATCAGAGGTCCGCAAAACATTCTTTATCCGGAAGATACCAGATTTCCTATTAATTTAGTCGGAATTGTACTTGCAACATTAGCTAAAACACTTGTTGCAAAAGAAAAATATGCAGGAAAAGAAATTGTAAAAGTTGCAGGCAGAGAAGTACGCTATAATTCAGAATTATTCCTTGATGCAATTGCAAGAATTCAGGCGGCAAACGGTATTAAAACTCTTGTACCTCAGGACAAAAAAACAATTCCTATATGGCTTGCATCATTCCTTGCATTTAAACTGGATTTGGTAGGCGGGGAATATATTACATCAAGTCATGGTATCTCGGTTAAAAATGCGACTAAAGACTTAAACTCTCAAGGAAGCCAGTATTTGCCGGAAGAATCTTTGGAATTTGTTGATAAAATTCAGGAAATTTTTGATGAAACCAACAAAAACGGAACTTATGAAATAAAGATTGCAGCAGAAGATAATCCGTTGATAGATGAAAAAATAATGACAAAACTTAATGACGGAGTTGATTTATATGTAGAATATTTGAAATCAGGCGTAGCTCAAAAAATCAATCTTGACCTGATAAAGGAAATTAAAGATAAAATTGTTATTGAAAATGTAGGCGGTTCTGCATACAGAACTTTAAGCAGAGTACTTGAAAAACTCGGGATTTCAGATAAATTTACGTGGTTTAATATTGAAGAAGATCCGTTCTTCCATTCAATTGGAAAATATGATGTAACCCCTAAAGGAGAAAAAGCATTTTATGACTATTCGGTTGATGCAACTGTAACTGCAAAAAGACGAAGCGGCGAAAAATTCTTCCCTGTAATAGAAACATTACATTACGAAGATAAGTTAACTAAAATGCCTGTAGGCACATCAGTTTTAATCACTGACCCCGATCATGACAGACTGACAATTGCGCAGACCGAATTTGCCTGCACAATTCCGGAACTTGAAGCAGCAGGTATAGATTATATAAGATTAAACGAAGATTTAATCCTGACAATCTTCACTGCCAATCAAGCATTTTTAATGCTTATGGATTTCTGGGCAAAACAGTTAAAATTACAGGGGTTATGGGATAAGCACCCGAGATTTATGATTAAAACAACTGCCTCTGCTCTTTCATGGGAGGAAGGGGCTAAAAAACAGGGGGTAAAAGTTGTTAACGTTCCTGTCGGCTTTAAAGAAATTGCAAATATAATGAAAAAGGTGGAATTGAAGCTTAAAAATTCTCCTGAAAAAGAAATAATAATCGACGATGTTTTCGGCACCCCGATAAACTTGGGTATAAACCCGAGATTGCTTTTCGGCGGGGAAGAATCAGGCGGAATGATCATGGGAACAGAAGAACTCATAACATCTCTTGCCGGAAGAAAAGCTATTGCGATGAGAGAAAAAAGTGCGACAGAAGCAATTATTGTTGCATCTGCATTGATTTCAAAATTACAGAAAGCCCAAGTTTCACTATCAGAATACCTTGTTGAAATATTTAAAGAAAATGACATTATCGGCCGCTATGATACACGTGTGGATATTGCTTACTACAACGAATCCGAACCTGATATTAACAAATTAAAAGCCGATAAAGTTGCAGGCGAAGCTAAACGTACAAAAAATGATTTATTCTACTTATCTATGGCAATAGCAGTAAGAGAAGGACTAATGACAATAGAAGATGTGAGAAAAGTTTTGAACGATGCATTTAAAAGCCTGATATTTGATAATCTTCAATCTATCAAATTTGTTGGTGACGGAACTTATCTTGAATTCACTGATAAATATATAGAAATAAGACCTTCCGGAACAGATGCAAAAACAAAAGCCTACGGCGGAGGATCTGATAAAGCTGTTATAGAAACTTACGCAAATGTATTGGGAAATTATTCAGGAGACAGAACTGCGTTTCACAAAAGCTTTATATCGGATGAATTCTATGAAAAAACAAAAGACAAAGCAATGGAATACTATCTGAAATTTGTTGACAAAGATGCTAACAATGAACCGTTTGTAATTCCCGAATACAAATTATAATAAAAAAAAAGCCTTGATAAATTCAAGGCTTTTTTAATGCTAATTTCCATTATATATTGGCGGAAGTTTTTTATATAAAAGTACATAAGATGTTGGGGCTGCACCGCCTTTTTGTGTCGGATCAAGATTTGAAGCATCACATTTTCCTTCTCCAATACAGCAGGTACCATGCGTAGATAGCACATGAGTATTACCTGAACAATGAGCTTCTTCAGGCAGAACATCAGTTTCATTATACCCTACTGTAAAGCTGAAAATATCACGCCCAACCCTGTTAGGCTTCTTTTTTCCGTTAACATCCACAGTTACACAATGGTAATTAGGATTAATATCAAGACAAAAAGCCATTCCGTCTGCCAAAAGATAACACGCATCACCATACCCCTGCTTAGCAACTGCACCAAATTGCACGTTTGTACCTTTCACCCCCAAATAATCATATGAATAATCAGGAAGCCAGCCAACTGATTTACATTCACTTTTAACACATTTTGCAGTATATTTTAATTCTTTTGCAATCGCATCAAACAATGAAGCATCAGCATCACTGCCTGCAATATCAATTGCACCGGTGTTATTTCTCCACATCATAACAGCCTGGCTAAGAGTAGAATGAAACTTCAAAACTCCTGCTACAAGTTCTTCATCCTTACTGTTTCCCAAAAGAACCGGCATAGTCATTGCAGAAACAACACCAATTATACCTAAAGTGACCAATACTTCCGCCAGGGTAAAAGCACTGCTACAGGAGCTTAAATGGTTGCCCCCCCCCCGAAATTGATAAATCTTTTCATAAATTGCTCCTTTCCATAATTATACTATTTATTATAACAATTTTTCTAATATTATCAAGACTTGCCGAAGTACTTCTTCTTAACTTGTTTTTTAAAAGATGATTTCGCATAATCTATTGCTTCTATTTCATCAAAGAACATTCTTGCTTCTCCGATTTGAGCAACTATGTTATAACTTTTTAACTGGTTATAAACTTCTTGATTTTTTAATACCATTAAAATTTTAATATGCTGTGATTTCAAACGCAATACAATATCTTCAAGTGCAAATATTGCTGATATATCAAGCAGGCTTGCACTGTCATAAACCAGTATTAAATATCTTGTTCCAAGAAATTCATCAAATTGTGATATTAACTGTGTTGCAGAGCCGAAGAAAAATGCACCGTTAATATGCACTACACGTATTTTATGTTTGTAATCTTTTTCAAGCATTTTCTCTAACTTGATTATATCTTTATCATAAACTTCATTTGCCACAAGTTTTGCATTATCGGCAACTCTTTTTGCATACAACAAAGCCGCAAGCACAACACCTGCACCAACCGCAACAATAAGATTATAGAAAACAGTAAGTAAAAACACCAGAGTTAAGACGTACAAATCATCTTTAGGCGCAAGTTTAATAACCTTTAAAAATTTTGTATCAATGATATCATAACCTATTTTTATCAAAATCCCTGCAAGAACGGCTAAAGGAATATCAGCAACAAATCCTGAAAATTTGTATAATAAAAGTACAAGCACCACAGGTGTAACAACAGCTGCAAGTCTTGTTGAAGCACCTGATTTTAAAGCAGCTACTGTCCTCATTGTAGCAGCAGACCCCGGTATAGAGCCCGTAAGTGCACAAAACATATTTCCAATACCCTGCGCAGATAACAGCCTTCTTGGCGGAAGCTGGACTTTTGTAATTGATGTACATACAAGTCCTGTAAGCAAACTTTCCGAAGACAGGATAACAGCAAGAGTAACAGCATAATGTAAATATGTGATTAAATCATGTAAATTTGTCTGAGGCATAACAACAGCAGGAAGGGAAATTGAAATTTCATCAATTCTGGGTATATTCAAACCTGCTTTAATTGAAATTATCGTACAAATTATTAATGCAAGAATTTGAGAAGGAACATATTTATTCCACTTTTTAGGAAAAAGAAATACAATTAAAAGTGTCAAAGCACCTATTGCAAAAGCCTCAATATTAAGGGCATGCAGTGAGTTATAAACACATTCAAGACTTTCAATAGTATTTGAACACGGAGGCAACCCTAAAAGAGGATTTAACTGCATTATTATAATAATTACACCAACACCGTTCATAAACCCTGAAATTACAGGATAAGGCACATATTTAACAACTTCGGGTAATTTTGAAAGCGACAGCAGAATTTGAAAAATTCCTGCCATAAATATTATAAAAATTACAGAGCCCATATCTTTGTTTAATGCGTGCATAACAGAAGCAACAACAATTGCCACGGGACCTGTAACCCCTGATATCATAGGAACTTTAGTTCCCAAAACACCCGCAATTAAACATAAAATAATAGCACCCCATATACCTGCACTTGCGCCAAAGCCTGTTGCAACACCAAATGCAAGAGCTTGAGGAAGAGTTATTATGGCAGCATTTAAACCGCCTAAAATATCACCCGATATTATTTTTAATTTATCTTTCATAAAATAATTATAGTTAATATTTATGCTATAATCAAGCTATGAAATTAAAAGAGATATATAGTACAGAAAAAATTATTATTTCTTTTGAAGTTTTTCCGCCTAAAGATAGTGCAAATAAACTTTTAAACGAAATAGGCGTATTAAAAAAATATAACCCTGCATTTCTTTCCCTCACCTGCGGAGCCGGAGGAAAAGAAAATAAATCCTTTGACCTACTTAACGATATACAAAATTTAAATATTAATGTTATGCCGCATTTTACCTGTATTACAAGCAGCAAAAACAGCGTAGAAGAAGGATTGCAGACAATTGAAAATTTAGGAATAGAAAATATTCTTGCATTGAGGGGCGATATTCCTGAAAACCCTGTTCTTCGACACTATGACTTTAACTATGCTAATGAACTTGTAAGTTATATAAAAGCAAAAACAAATTTGTCAGTCGGAGTAGCAGGTTATCCTGAAGGGCATATTGAAAGCCCTGATATAAAATCAGATATCATAAATCTTAAGAAAAAAGTCGAAGCAGGAGCTGATGTAATTTTTACACAATTATTCTTTGATAATGACAAATTCTATAATTATTTACAACTGTTACGGGATAACGGGATTGAGGTGCCTGTTGCAGCTGGAATAATGCCTGTAAGAAGCTATAAACAAATAATTAAAATGACATCACTGGCAAGAGTTTCAATCCCGCAAAAACTCCAGGCAGATATAGAAAAGTTCAAAGATGACACAAAATCTATGACAGAACTCGGAATTGATTACGCATCAGAACAATGCAGCGGGTTAATCAAAAACAACGTCAACGGACTTCACTTTTTTACATTAAATCAATCATATTCAACTGCAAAAATTTTAGACAATATATTATAAGGGGGAAAAATGGAAAATTTAAACAAACACATTGAACACACACTTTTAAAACAGGATGCAAAAAAAGAAGAGTTTATAAAACTTTTTGAAGAAGCAAAGGAGAATAAATTCTTAGGCGTATGCGTTAACCCTTTATATGTAAGCTTTGCAAAAGAAAACCTGAAAGACAGTGATGTAAAAACAGTTACTGTTGTAGGATTTCCACTCGGTGCAAGCAGAAGCGATGTCAAAGCTTTTGAAACATCCAAAGCTGTTGAAGATGGCGCTGATGAAGTTGATATGGTAATTAACGTATCTAAATTAAAAGATAAAGACTATGACTTTATTGTCAATGATATAAAAACAGTTAAAGCAGCCTGCAACGGCAAGCCTTTAAAAGTAATCTTAGAAACAGATTTGCTTGAAAAAGACGAGATTAAAAAAGCCTGTGAATTATGTATAGAAGCAAAAGCAGATTTTGTAAAAACATCAACAGGGTTTGTAAAAGGCGGTGCAGGAGCAAAAGCTGAAGATGTTAAACTTATGTATGAAACTGTTTCGCCGTACGGATTAAAAGTAAAAGCATCAGGCGGAATAAGAGATAAAGAAGCAGCAATTAAAATGCTTGAAGCAGGTGCTGAAAGATTAGGCACAAGTTCAGGTGTAAAAATAATAAATTCTTGACCATGCTATAATATTCATTAAAGGAATAGCATATGGGTGATGAAGACAAGCAGTTTGATGCCACACCGAGAAAACTCGAACAGGCAAGAAAAGAAGGTCAGGTTGTAAAATCAAAAGATTTTTCAACCGCTATTTCACTGCTTATATTATTCTCAGTAATCTTCGGTCTTGCACCTTTTGTTTGGGACCAGATTATTCAACTCTATACTCTGCTGTATGAACAAATACCAAATGCTCACCTGTCACAAATAGGTACAACATACATAATGACAGTTACCATTAAATGCGCTGCTTTAATCATCGGACCTATACTTTTTGTAGCCTGGTTTGTTGCAATTATGGCAGACTTTATTCAAGTCGGACCACTTGTTGCAACAGCTCCACTAATGCCCAAATTAGACAAACTAAATCCCACAAAATATTTTAAAAATATCATGTCTGTCAAAACACTTTTTGAACTTTTTAAAAACATCTTAAAAGTAGTTTTGTTAGGTTTCATAGGATACAGCGTATATATGCAGCATATTGAAAGCATCTTAATGCTTGCTGCAATAGATAACAACTTTGCCGTAATGATAGAATTCGGTAAATTGATTACTGATTTTATTTTCAAAGCCTGTATTGCCTTTCTCGTAATTTCAGCAGCAGACTATGGTGTAACTAAATGGAAATTTTTAAAAGATCAAAAAATGTCTTTTAAAGAAATTAAAGACGAATACAAAAACACAGAAGGCGATCCCAACGTTAAAGCAGCATTAAGACAGCGCCGAATGCAGATGCTTCAAAAAGGCATGATGGATTCTGTCCCTGATGCGGATTTTGTAGTTACAAACCCGACCCACATAGCATGTGCACTTAAATACAAAGCAGAAGAAATGGCATCTCCAATGCTCATTGCAAAAGGTACGGAACTTATTGCAAAAAAAATCATCAACATAGCACGTGAACATAATATTCCGGTAATTGAAAATGCACCCGTTGCCCGTGCTTTATACAAAATGGTAGACCTGAACCAGCAAATTCCGCCCGAGCTGTACAAAGCCATAGCTGAAATTTTGCTTTTTGTATACAACTTGAAAAATACAACAAATAAAGGTAGAATTTAATAAGTTCTATGCTATTATAATTATAATCATGATTATGCAAAACAAAAGTAAGATAAAAGAATATTTAGAAATAGTACAAAAAGTTGCTAAAGTTGAGCAAAGACGTATTCCATCCCATATGGTAGAATACGAAGAACTTGTTTCAATAGGAATTATCGCAATTCAGGTACTTATTGAAAACAAAACTCCGGAACAATTGGAGAGGTACAATGCTGCATATGTTGCAACGGCGGTACGCTGGGCAATCAGAAACGAATTAAGAATAAGATATAAATGGTACTCTTTAAAACATAAACCTGATGAAGAATACGACGAAGAAGAAGCAGTTGACGGAATGGATATGAAAAAAGCAAAAGTTCGTGAAGCAATTTACGAAACAGTGCTTTCTATAGACGGATTAGCTGCTGCTGCAAGCGATAATGATTCACCATTTGATTTCTTAAAAGATAATCACGCCATGCCTGATGAAAGCGCAGAAATTTCAGAAATGGGCAGAATGATTAGAGAAGCTATAGCAAAACTTCCTCCAAAAGAAAGAACGGTTGTTGAATACAGATTTTACAGAAACATGCAGGTAAAAGACATTGCGAAACAGGTAGGTCTTTCATCTTCACGTGTAACACGTATAGTTCAGGCATCTTTGAACACTGTTAAAGAATATTTGAACTCAAAAGAACTTTACGGTTACTAAGATTTAACAATCTTTATTCTGTCGTCTTCTTTAATCTCTATTGGTCCGTTGTGATTTTTAATATAATTTGCTGTATAAACATTTTTATCAACATCAAATTTTTTCACAACATAATCCGGATTTTGGTTAACCGGCAGATAATCATCTCCGCCGTATGCAAAGAAGTCGTCACAAGCCACACTGAATTTTTTAGTTGCGCTCGGATTATTTATATCAATAGGAACTTTGTTACCTTGTTTGTCAATGTATGCCAAATCCAAAAGCTGTCCTTTATCGGTTACCGTATACTGTAGTCCTGAAACTAAAAGAATACCCGGTTTATGTCCTGGATTAACAAAAGATTTTGCACCTACTTTCAATGCATCCACTATTTGTTTTTCAGACAAATTACATATCATCATTTTATCTTCAAAAGGTGTTACGTCGTTAATTCTTCTTGAGTCAACTTCACCTTCTGCAAAGAAACCACGCAAGTTGCCTGCATTCAATATTGCAATATCTGTTCCAAGTTCATTTTTCATTGCATCAACAATTATGTTTCCGTGAGGATTATTTGCAATCAGTCTGTCTTTTGGAGAAGGAGGAGCTGATTTTATGGTTCCGAGAACTTCCGGTTTACCTATTATTGATTCTACTGCTGTTTTAAAAGGTAATTTTCTTGTAAATGAGCCTGTTCTCATTACGTTATTTTGAACTTTTGTCAATATACCGTCTTTGTTAAATACTGCGTTTAAAACACCGACATATTCGCCGTCTTTACCGATTTGCGTAAGGACAACCGGCTCGCCTGATTTTGAGTATAAAAGGTTTTCACCTTCTTTTACTCCTTTATATAAATCATGTGTGTGAGCACCCAAAATAATATCAATACCGTCTGTTTCCTGTGCCAAACGTTTATCTGCATCTTTTCCCAGGTGAGAAGTTACAACAATAATATTTATACCTTGAGCTTTTAAATTATTTACTTCTTCTTGAACTTTTTTAATTGTTGTATCTATATCATCAATTTTTATATCTTCGAGCGATTCTCTAGTTCCAACTCTTTCCAGTGCATCAGAAGGCGCTGTTCCTATTATACCGAATTTTTTACCGTTATGTTCCTCTATAACAGATTTTTTAATTTTTCCCGCCATCGGGCTGTCAGGCTTAACTGTTACGTTTGCTGCCAGAAGATTATAGTTTGCATCCTTTAAAGATTCTGCAAGAGCAGCAGGAGTTGCATCCAATTCATGATTTCCAAGTCCGTTATTTGTAACACCAATCCAATTTAAGAAATGACTGGCAACTTTATTTGTCATCGGATTTGAGCCCAGCAGAATATCGCCTGATGAAAGTTTTAGCTTTGCGGTTGCATTGCTGTTTGCATCAAATAACCTTGCCATTTCACAAATTCTTTCCATATTAGTCATTTTTCCATGCAGGTCAGCCACATAAAATATACTTGTCGTCGTATAATCAGGAGCTTTATCAGATTTTTCAAAAGTATCCTGTTTTACCTGAGGCATCGGCTGAAGCTGCTGTGCAGGCTGTGCGGATACTGCCGCAGCTGCCTTAAATGAAACTTTAGGTAACCCGTTTATCATTAAATTCATATTTTTTTCACCTTCTATTACTACTATTAAATAACATCAATATTTTTTTTGCTAAAAAATGACTTAATGTAAATAAACATTAAGCCGCTTGTTTTATCTGAGATTGTTTCTTTAACTCCTTGTAAGTTTTTAATCCTTCAACCCAGTTTTCTACAAGATTTACATCATTTGCCACAACAGATTGCGGCAGTGCTGCGTGGTGGATTTTCGGCAACAAATAGTCCTCAGAATATTCTATAGGTTTTGAAACATTATCATCTGTATCATTACATACAAAAATTAACTTTCCGTCTTTGTCATGTTTAACACCAATGATTGTAATTTCGTGTCCATTAATAATTGTGTTGTTATTATCAACCTGCGTATATCCGATAATTACGTTTTCACCTAAGTTTAATGCATCTGTGATTTGCTTTTTCATTGTAATGAAATCTGTTTCATAGCCGATAAGTCTTGCGTTTTCATCTACTGTCTGGTATGTAACAGAAATTTTATTTTTATCTTCTACAACAGATTCCGTAAATGTTTTTTCAAATTCGATTAACCCTTTATCATTTTGGTTAAACTTACCTGCACGCTTATCGGTTAATGAATCATAAGACTGTTGTGAACCAACCTGCATAAATGTTGACTGCATTAACACATCCAGAGAAGAACGTTCGAGTTTGTCTTTGTCTACTGTTTGAATATGTGCTCTTATAATTGCATTTTTATCAGGTGCAAATGTCAATTTTGCATTATCAAAATCTTTAGCTTCATAAGGTATTTCAAAAGCATTTAGAAGCCAGATTGCATCAAGAGTATTATCTGCAAGGTTATTTAATTTAATAGTTTTATTCACTGCCATATTCGGAGAGCTTAATCCTTCCGCAAATCTTGCAAATTCTGCAGGATGTTTTTGTGCAAGATTAAATTCAATACTTGAAGCAACACAAGTTCCCGAATGTTCAACATTAACCTCAGAGGCATGCTCTTTTGCAATAGCAGCAACTTTATCAGCATATTGAGGCGGAATATTACCAAACTGCTGTGTAATAGTATGCGGATCAATTATTGTAGCAACTGTTTCTTTTAACAAAACACCGTTATTTAAGCCCATAGCACGCTGTGTTGTTGCTATTTTGTATAAATTGTCAAGAGTTGTAGAGTTATCATTTGAATCTGAATTAAGAAGAACACCTGTTTTTAACAAAACATTAAGCTGCTTTTTCGTATCTCTGTCAGCAATTTTTGTTAATGTATTATACTTATTTTTTTCATCCTTCGAAGACAGCTCTGTTCTAAGGCGTGAAGCAGTTAAAGCCGGATTAAACGGAATTTGAGTCATAATCGGATTAGAAGTAAATGAAGTATGTTGTTTCGCCTGAACCGGAGTGCAGCTTTCAACCTTTGTAGCCTTAACCGATTTAGGTGTGTTATAATTATTATATTGCTGATTAGTTAAATTTACCGAATACACAATTCCACTCCACTACTATTATAGTAAAAAAATAAACATAAAAAAAATTGCCATATTCAGTATAATATAATTAATAAATGTTACAATAGGGATTAAGTATATTGAAAATAAAACCGCTGACAAAAGAACAACTGATAATATCAATAGACAGACTTACAAGATTTAAAGACACTGAAACAAAGTATTTAAGAGTTTTTAAAGATATAATTACAAATAATCTTATTGAGCCGAAATACAAAAAATCAGATTTAGATGCACTTGATTATGAAACAATAAAAAATTATGCAGTAGAAATTATAAATTCATCATTAGAAAAATCAGCGGGGAATTATTTGATAAACCAGCGGCTGTATGACTATGAAAATTCTGTATTTAAACTTGACGAAAACACCCTGTCACTTTTAAAAAACAAAATAAACTATGAAGCTGTAATAAAACTTTTGCCTGAAAATATTCCCGATAACCTAAAATGGCTTAAATCTTTAAATGATACCCGCCCGCAAAATAGTTCATACGGATTTCCGGTAAAAAAGATTTTGCTTTGCGAGGGTATCACGGAAGAAACTCTATTGCCTGTGTTTGCAAAGATTTGCGGCTGCAACTTCAAAGAACAGGGCGTTTATATAATTTCCGCAGGCGGAAAAAATCAGGTTGTTAAATATTTTTATAACTTTGCAAATTCCTTGAAAATTCCTGTATTTATATTGCTGGATAACGATGCAGAGGAAAATTTGCGTGAGATTGAACCCAAGTTACGCAGCTTTGATAAAATCCACCTTTTAAAAAGCGGAGAGTTTGAAGATTTACTTCCCAATTCATTAATTACAAAAACGTTGAATTATGCAACAAAAAACATTTCACTTGCTCCGATTGAAAATCTTGAACAGAGTTCTTCCAAAGTGGAATTTTTAGAAGAATTTTTCAGACACAGAGGACTTCACGAATTTAAAAAAGCAGAGTTTGCAGAACTTGTTAAGGAGAATATTTCTTCCTTAGAAGATGTTTCCGATGAAATCAAAGAAATTATTAAAGAACTTTCCGCAGACAATAAAAAAGAGGCATCAGCCTCTTTGTAAAATGGAGTTTAAATGTATATATATGGTCTATGATTATCACATAAACTAAACACTAATTTCCGACCAGTCTCAATGCTTCTTCAAGCAATTCTTTGTTAGAAGAAATCAATTTATTTGACACTTCCATTTGAAGTTTTGCCATTTGATAATATGAAATATTACCTTTGAAGTCAGCATTTGACATTTCTAACAACCCTGAACGGATTTCACCAACACCCAAAACAGGTTTTCCGGATTCTTCCGTTTCAATAAACTGTCCCTCCTTAAATTCATATAAAGCTGCTGCATTGTGGAAGTTTCTGGTTGTAACCCTGTATAGAGGGACTGACCTTTTACCGCCGTCAGCTTTACCGTAAATAGTTCCATCGCCTTTGATTTCATAATCGTCATATTTACCGAGATATTTACCGTTATTAGGATCAATCCACAGCTTAATATTTGTTGTAGGAATATCAACAGCACCGCCTTTCATGGCAGTTTCCTGATAAAGGTCAGATGAAATTGATTTTGTACCCTGCATAATCTCACCCTTATCATTTAAGATATAGCCTTGCACGGTATTTCCGCTTCTGTCACGATATACACCTTCTTTATCAAAAGTGAATTCGCCAAGTCTTGTGTATATACTTTTGCCTTCGGAATTTTTCACAAGGAAAAATCCCTTACCTTCAAGGTATAAGTTTTCGGGAGAAGTACCCGGAGTAGATTTACCCTGACTAATCTTTTTATCATAGTCATCGGCTATTGCACCTCCAAGGAAGGTCTTAAAATTAACCTGCTGTTCTCTGAAACCGGGTGTATAAACGTTAGTCATGTTATGAGCAATAACGTCTATCCAGTTTGTTGTGGACTTTTGTGTATTAAGTGCCGTAATAAAAGAATCATTCATTGTTCTTCTCCTTTTTACGATTTTGCTGCTGTTGTTGTCTTGAGTTGCTGTAACTTAATTGGGAATATTGAAGATTTTGCTCATCAAAGCGTTGTCTTAAAGATGCAATATTATTTTTCAAATATTGTTCAACTGCTTTGTCTCCCGGAATAAAGTTTGCCATTAAACTGCCGTCCTTATTAACCTTTATAATGACAGAAACATCTTTGTCAAAATCAATACGGAAAGCCTGATTATTTTTCATCGAATCAGCTAATTTATTCATTAATGTAGCCGAAACTTTTACATTTTGCTGAACATTTTCAACATTATCCTGCAATGCATTTTCAATTTGACCGGCAATACTTTGCATTGACATATCAGTATTTTGGGTAAGGTTAACAAAAAACATGGCATCACTGTCAGACATATTTACACTGTCATAGTCAGAAGCTAAAGAAGCAGAATTTACTGCATTCATCATATCTTTTGTATTTATTAAATCTTGAATATTTTGTGACAAAATCAACTGGTTACCGTTGCCGTATTTGTAGTCGGTAAAGTTAATTCCGCCTGTATAAATATCTTCCGGCACAATACTGTCAGGAGATTTCAGTTCCTGATTAAGTTTGTTTGCATCCTTATTAGAATCCTTGGATGTTTCCTTTGAAGCTTTTTTATCATCAGTTGAAGCTTCCGCTTTTTCAATTTCAGAGGTTTCAGATGAAGAAGTTTTCAATTCTTCGTCAAAAGACTTATCAGCTTTTGAGCTGCTTGATGATTTGCTCTGAGCCTGTGTACTGCTTACATCAGAAGTGCTTGCTGTTGCTGCTGCTGAAGATGTACTTACATTCATTGCTTTTTAACTACCTCCATCTATTTGTTCTAACTGCTTCATAATCTCAAGTTCTTCTTCTTCCATTCTTTCCTGAGATTGATGAAAAAACCTTGTTACACCGAGTTCCGAATATTTTTTCAATTCTGCGGCTTTTTCTTCTGCGATATAAGCCTCTTTGTTTTTTTCTTTATGCTTTTCAAGTACCTTTACGCCCTGCTCAAGTTTTACAAGTATTGCTTTTTCTTCATCAAGTTTTCTTTGAGCTTCAACCCTAATGGCTTCTAGCTGTTCTGCCTTTTCCCAGAGATGTATCAGATACTTATCATAAGTTTCGTACATCATAGGATCAGCCTGACGCATATTTATTTTTGTTGTTCTGATTTCTTCATCGTTTTTTCTGATATTCTCTTCTGCAATAAATACTGCCTGTTGAGCTTTCTGAACAACCATAAGCTGTTCTTCTTTTTTACGAATTCTGAATTCCAGAACTTTTTGTAATCGGTATCTGAAAGGCATTTTATATCACTCTTTGTGAACATTATGACTTATTATAAGAGTGTTATAAACATCTATATGTATGATATTAATTTAATGACAAGAAGCCAAAAGTCAATCTAAAATTGTTACTCCGGTGCCTGAACTTCTCTGCGTATTTGACTTGTAATATCCTGTATTGGTTCTGTAGTCAATTCCATCACCAGCGCCTGAAAGAGCTCTTTCCGCTTCAAAATAATCCATATATGCAGGATCCATTTGAGGTGTAAGACCTGTAGGAAGACCTACAAACTGATTTTTAAAATTTCCCCAGAGAGTATTTCTCCAGCCTGCACCTGAGCTGCCTGTAAAAATAGGAGGCTGGTAACCGTTTTGCGGATATCCGTTTCCATAAGCCCCGTAACTTCCGTAATTAGCAGGCGGATATGAATTATACGCTGTTTGGGAATTATTATTTCTTGCCATGCGTTTTAAAGTATCGTATCTTTCGTACATATCACCTGATTGAACAGCCCCGAACATGCCCTGCTCAAGCCTTTCAATACGGTTCTTTACAGAATCACCTTCATAAGTTTGTCGTAAAATTTTGCGTTCTAACTTATCAAGGTCTTTAATCTGACTTGCAACCTTGACTTCGTTATTTGTATCCATGCTTTTTCGGTTAATAACATTTCTGTGTATAATCGGCTGTCTGTAAAATCTGTTAGTCCTATAAGGATTGTTATACATTCTGTAAGTATTATTATAGTTGTTGTAATTATTATACCTGTATGCGTTGTTTGGATAATAAGTCCTGTTATAGTTGTTATAATAATTTGTATTAGGGTAATAACCGCTGTTATAATAACGCACATTTGACGGCGGATAATAGTAGTTATTATATCCGTACGGATTAAAAAAACGTGACAAAATTCCTGCTTGTGCAGCAGTTACACTAAATAACAATACGCCTGTTAATAATAATATTTTCTTCATTTAACCTCACCTCTTAGATGAAAGGTTAAATGAAGATATAAAAATAATCTATTCGACTAAAGGATAGACAAAATACTAATACTTTTGTTAAACTTTTGCACTATATTTGTAAATATGTTACATATTTATTATTATGAAAAAGACGGTTATTGCATATTTACACTCACACTGGGACAGAGAATGGTACAGAGAGTATGAAGTTTTCAGATTAAGACTTCTGCGTGTGTTTGATAATATTTTAAATCTCTTAGAAAATAATAAAATACCGTCATTTTACTTTGACGGTCAGGTAAGTGCTCTTTTAGACTATCTTGAAATAAGACCTGAAATGGAAGAACCTGTTCGCAAATTCATTAAAGAAAAAAGATTATTTATCGGACCTTTCTATACTCTGGTTGATGAATTTTTAACAGACAGAACGGCTTTTGAAAAAAATCTGCAAATCGGGTTGAAAATATCAAAAGATTTCGGATGCACTGATTTTATCGGATATCTGGCAGATACTTTCGGGCATAGCCAAAATATTCCGCCTTTATTAAAAAAATACGGTATTGATAAATGTATTGTATGGCGAGGATGCGGAGATATACCGTCCGAATTTGTTTTCAACGGAATAAATACCGTTAACCTCATAAGAGGGTATTTTATGGATATTTTCTCGGCTTCTATGACAATTGAGCAAAAAGCCGAATGGTTAAAAGGTAATTTAGACAAAATAGCAGAAAAGTCAGGGGATTACTTACTTTTACCTGTCGGAGCCGATCATCTGGGGATTGAAAAAGATATTTCAGAACAAATCGAACAGGTCAATAAATTGCTTGATGATTACGAGATTAAGCTTTCAAGTCCGTTTGAATACTTTGAGCTTGTTAAAAACAATTTTGCACAATATAAACAGGACTATGAGCTGCGGGATAACAGTAAAACATTTATTTTGCAGGGCTCATATTCAGCAAGGACAAAGATTAAGCAGTATAATACAAAATGTACTTACTTGCTTGAACAAGCAGATAAACTTCAGCAAAAATACGGTTCAAGGTACAACTCTGTTATTGAATACGCATATAAATTATTATTAAAAAATCAGGCACACGACGGCATTTGCGGATGTTCAACCGATCTGGTGCACAGAGAAAACATTACAAGATATGAAAAAATTATTCAAATTGCCTGCACAATTATTGAAGAATTAAGACTTGAACACAATTTCAAAACACCGATTATGCAAAGCAAAGATTTACTGCCTGAATATAAGGTTATATCAAAGCACTTCGGAGTTGAGAATTCACTGCTTTATGACACACAAAAAATTCCTGTTACAGAAGACTTTACAACCATATATACCCTTAAAAAATCTCCTGCCGTAAAACCTGAAATAAATCTTGAAGTAAAAAACGGTGAAATAAAGATTAATAATGTAAAAATGGAATTTATCCGTTTCCAAGATGACGGAGATACATATAATTTCGGTGCTGTAGAAGATGATAAGGGTGAAAAAGCAGAAATTTATTCATATAAAAACAATATAATAAAAACAAGCTTTTTTGATGTTAAGGTTGAAATATGCGGAGAACTGATAAATTTTAAAATAGAATGGGATAACAAACTGAAAAATAAACTCTGGCAGGTAAAATTTAATTTGAAACAGCCTGTTACAGAAACATATTCTGAGGATATGAATACAATTATCCGCCGTGAATTTGACCCTGATTGGAATATGCGTGAACACCTGCCAAAAGAAAGAGGGATTGAAGTAAAAACAAACTTTGCTCCCATGCAGAGATATGTAGGAACACAGGGCTTTGGGGTAATAACACAAGGCTTAACAGAATATGAAGTAAAAGAAAAATCGCTGCTTATAACACTTTTGAGGAGTACAGGCGTTATTTCCAATCCTAAAAACCCGTCACGTTCTACTCCTGCAGGTCCGCCGGTAGAAGTACCGGATGCACAACAATTGGGACTAAACGTGGCAGAATTTTCGGCAGGATTTTTTGAACCGGAAAATTATCAAAAATATATTGATATGGTTTTTCCTCAATTCTGATTTATTATTATTGAAAAAGCAGAGCCCATGCCCGGTTCACTTTCAACTTTAACATAACCGTTATGTAATTCTGCAATATTTTTCACAATAGACAGTCCAAGCCCAGTTCCGCCTCTTTCCCTGCTTCTGGCTTTATCAATCCTGTAAAATCTGTCAAATAAAAATTTCTGATGCTCTTTAGCAATTCCAACACCGTAGTCTTTTACGCATATTTCTATTTTGCTGGCGTAACTGTTAATTTTGATATCAATCTTATCGGATTTAGAATATTTTACGGCATTAGTCAGCAAATTAGTTATGGCAGTAGAAATTAAACTTTCATCTCCAAACATATCTATATTTTCTGACTCTATGAAGTTAATCTTGTCAGTGTCGAATGCCATATAATTTATAGCCTTTGCAATTAATTCATTAAGATTAAACTTCACAAAATGTTTTTTCTCCTTTGTCTTTTCAATCTCAATTTCCGAAAGACTTAAAATATCATTTACGAGTTTATTTATTGATTTCACCTGATAGCGTATGATTTCAAAGCATTCCTTATCCTGAACGCCTGTTATTGAATTTTGGCTTTCTAAAAGTTCTATAGCCGAATTAATTGCTGTTATAGGGGTCTTAATTTCATGAGAAATATTTGACACAAAATCAGATTTATATTTTTCAAGCTGTTCTAGCTGTTTTATTTGATTTTTCAGCTTAAAGGTCATCTTTTTTACGGATATGGCAAGTTCTTCCAAAATAGCCAGGCTCGGAACCTCAATAACAGTATCAAGTTCTCCGTCAGCTATCTTTTTTATACTGTTTTCCAAACCGTTAAATGACAGTCTTATTTTTGTCAATATAAATATAAAACCTGATATTAAAAAAATAAAAAAGAGCAATACGACGACAAATAAATGAGTTTGAGCTTCTGTTATTGCTTTTAATACATCTTCCTCAGATATAGAAAGCTCTAAATAGTAATTTAAACCGTTAATATCCAAATGCTTGGTTAAACCTATTTCTTTATTTTTCGTTAAGGGTTTCCATATTTTGTCAGTTTTCACGGGAATATTTAAATCATCACGTAAATGTACATTTGACAAAGAATTATCGGAAGATGCGATTAAATTTTTATTACCGTCAAATACTCTCAAATTAACCGAAGTTTGCGAAAAGTCCTCACAGTATTTTGTTATCATTTTTAAATCTTTTTTTTCAAGATATGGTCTTAATGCCCATTCAATTTGTTTTTCAAAAACAAATAATTCCTGTCTTTCTTCTTCCATATATGAATTATTAAATGTGTGAATATTAAAAAGGGAAATCAATGCAAATACAAAAACAAGTCCTGTAAGCCACAAAAGATTTTGAATCCAGAATTTTTCTCTTTTATTAATTTTAAGCATTAAATTTATACCCTATTCCTCTAACTGTTTCTATGTAATCAGTACCTATTTTTTTTCTGAGATTTACAATCTGCACATCCATTGCACGTTCTGAAACCTCATACCCGCCATCACCACGCAAATATTGTAACAATTTAGACCTTGAAAAAGTCCGACCTGTATTTGCCGTAAACAATTTCATCAATTTGAACTCAAAATTAGTCAGCTTTATTTCGCCATTTTTTGTAACCACACTTGAGTTATTTTCATCAATAACAAAACTTGAAGATAAACTTTTAGTATGGATTAATTTTAGATGAGCTTTAACCCGTGCAAGTAATATTTTATTGCTGAAAGGTTTGGTTATATAGTCAACTGCACCGTTTTCAAAGCCTCTTAGAACATCTTCTTCCATTTTTTTTGCAGTAAGCATTATAATCTGAATATCATTCAAAAACTCATCCTGTTTAATAGTACTGCATAAGGTTAAGCCGTCTATTTCCGGAAGCATTATATCAAGCAAAATTAAATCAGGCTTAGAGTTTTTTATAATTTCCAAAGCTTCTCTTCCGTCAAATGCTTTTTGAATGTTATAAAAACCGTCTGACAATAGCACAAGCTCTATTAACCTGTTTATGTGTTTTTCATCCTCAACTATTAAAATTTTTGCATCTTTATTCATAACTGTATTATATATTAATTCGTATATTAAATTTCATTTTCATTAAGTTTGTTATCATTTAACATAGTGTAAACCATTCCCGTATCACTATCAATTTCAATTAACTTATAATACTGATTATTACAGAAATTTTTGGTTACTATATTATAAACATTTCCCTTCATCTCTTCCCTATTTTGGTGATAATGTCCAGATATAACTGCAATTACATTAGAATGTTTATCCAAAACTTTTAAGTATTCTTCTTCTTTGTAAATACTGTGGTTAACAGACTTTGTTGTAAGCAGAGGAAAATGCTGTATTATAACAACTTTATTTTTACCATATTTACTTAATGTTTTATCAAGCCAATCAAGCTCAGATTGCTTAAAATAACCGCCGGGTCCGGGAATAACCTCTTTAACTCCGTCCATTACAACAAATACAACATTATCCTTTACAAATACATAATTGGGAGTTTTGCTGTGATAAAGCCCCAATTCTTTCCTTACCGTTTTCATGTAGAGTTGTTTATCTAACTTTTGATTTTTCGAAACATCATGGTTTCCAAGCAGTACATACTTTTTTACTTTTATATTTTTGACTATGGATAAAAAAGTTTCCAAATCATCAAACTTAGGCTTATCAATGTTATCTCCCGTAAAAATCACAAAGTCCAAATCCGTATATGATGAATTTATATTGTCAACAAAATCCTTTAAATACTGTGCATTCTCCTTTGTCAAATGCACATCTGTAACTTGTATAAACTTTATATTCCCAGCCGCAGCAGGAAAATAAAAATTAATGAGGAGTAAAAATAAAACCAACAACTTTTTCATAATTTAAAATTAATAAAAAAATGTTAGTAAAATATTAGTATTAAAAAAAGTCAAAAAAAAACCCTATCTTTCGATAGAGTTTGGAATTCTTTTAGTAATTCCTCGTGTGTGTAGAAGGTTAGTGTGTAGTAGGTAGTGTAAATAGTGTGTATGTTTATATATCTCGTGTTTATTTAATCTTGTTTGTGTGTTTCATATTGCTTACATATTAATAAAGTATTTTTTGAGTATATAATTGCTATATCCTATTTATTTCTTTACATTTTTTAACATTTATCTGTAAAAGTAGAATTGTAAAGGTTTTCAGAAATTAATCATGCACAAAATTTGCATTAAAAAAACAAATTTTTAACCCGAAATTATCCGAATACCCCCTTTCCAATATTTATATTCCCATATTTTATTAATATTTAACACTATTTTTAGAAAAACATTTACCAATTGTTAATCATTGCTTTTGCCCGTCTTTACTTAATCTTAATATAAAAAGTATTGACCTTTTTCAAAAAAAGTATTCTAATAAAATACATTAGAGGTTCTGGTTAATCAGGACAAAATAAAATAGTTAGAAGGAAAGAGGTCTACATGAAAGAATTTGCACACACGAGATTAGACAACAGACAATTTACAGAAGAAGATATTAAAGGCTTTATCAAAGACTATAATATTAAATTTATCAAATTACAGTTCGTTGACATAAACGGACAGGTAAAAAATATGACTATTCCTTCTCAGCACATTGAAAAAATACTTAATAACGAAATTATGCTTGACGGTTCTTCTATCAAAGGTTTCAGAAGCATTGAAACATCTGATATGTTCTTCCACCCTGATAAAAACTCATTCCAGCTTTTGCCATGGAGAGGAAAAGACGGCATTAATTCAGCAAGACTTATATGCGATATTTATAACGCTGACGGAACACCTTTTGAAGGCTGCCCGAGATGCAACCTTAAAAGGGTTATGAAAGAAGCGGAAAAGATGGGATTTTCAATGAACATCGGTCCCGAAGCAGAATTTTTCTTATTCTCTAAAGATAAAGACGGTAATGTAACAACATCAACTCAGGACAGTGCAGGGTATTACGATGTAGGCCCCGAGGATCTTGGTGAAGATGTACGTTCTGACATAGTTTTAACTTTACAGGAAATGGGATTTGATATAGAAGCATCTCACCACGAAGTTGCTGACGGTCAGCACGAAGTTGATTTCAGATATACTGATATCTTAAGCGCTGCCGATAACGTTGCAACATTTAAAATCGCCGTAAAAGCTATTGCTGCAAGACATAACTTACACGCAACATTTATGCCTAAACCTATTTACGGAATTAACGGTTCAGGTATGCACTGTAACGTTTCACTGTTTAAAGACGGCAAAAACGCTTTTTATGACGAAAAAGCAGAATACCAATTATCAGATATTGCAAAATACTCAATCGGCGGTATGCTAAAACACGTAAAAAGTATAACAGCAGTGTTAAATCCGACAGTAAACAGCTTCAAACGTCTGGTACCCGGTTATGAAGCTCCTGTATATCTTGCCTGGTCACTGGCAAACAGAAGTGCATTATTAAGAGTTCCTGCAAAACGAGGAAATGCTACACGTGTTGAACTTCGTTCACCCGATCCTGCCTGCAACCCTTATCTTGCTTTTGCAGCAATTTTAGAAGCCTGCCTTGACGGTGTCAGAAACAAAATTGATCCGCCGGCACCTGTTGAAAGCAACATCTATAAATTAACAACCAAAGAACGTAAAAAACAAAGAATTGATTCTTTACCCGGAAGTCTTGCAGAAGCATTGGATTACTTTGATAAATCTCTTGTTTCAAGAGCTGCGCTAGGTGATCATATATTTAACGAATTTATGTCAGCAAAGAAAAAAGAATGGGATTCATTCAGAACATACGTTTCACAATGGGAAATCGACAAATACCTTGAAAGATACTAAAAAAGGGCTCCAAAAGGAGCCTTTTTTTTAGTATGTCATCTGCCAGTTATCATTTAGGATTTTACCGAAGCATCCCCACGTAGAGTTGGAACTTCCATTACAGTTTGCGTAATTGGTATCCCGTTGAGCTTTTGTTAACGGGAAAGCATTTGTTCCCCTGTTATAATCATCAATAAGACCGTTTCTATCAATAAAAATCATCATCATATCACGACCGACAATATTAGGACCCTTTTGTCCGTTTATATCAACTATAAGGTTCATTATTTTATTACCCTCAACAGAATATAAAGGTCTTATCGAAGCTCCGCTTGCTAACACATATGCATTGGTATTAGATGTAAACGCACCTTCTGTCAATGACGTGCCGTTCATTTTTTTATAAGATGCAAGTGCCGGAAAGCAAGGTGTTACATCACCGGTACACGTCTGAACGATTTTAAATTTTGATGTAATAAATGAATTAACTCCTGCTTGATTTGTTATACCTGCCTCAACCAAGTTAATAGCATTTTTTTCATTAAGATATGAAACTGTAGCTTGCGAAAGCTCGTTATAAACTTTATGCAGCTGGGTAACATAACTCTGGCGCTGGTAATTCTGCATCAATGAAGGCACAGTCATTGCTGATACAACGCCGATTATGCCGAGTGTAACCAAAACCTCAGCAAGCGTGAATGCCTTACCACAGGAGCTTAAATGGTTGCCCCCCCCCCGAGTGCTACGCACGTAGCCATGTTAATATGGCTTGGTAATAGGTTACCAATACATGCAGAAGCTTTTTTAATAAATCTTTTCATAAAATGCTCCTTTCGTTAATATATTTTTAGTATAACAGTTTTTTATGATAATTTCAAGATAAAGACCAGAGATAATCAACAATTTCTCTCATTGAATATATATCTTTTACAACAAAAAATTCTTTTCCAGTTTGCTCTTTTACATAAGTTAGTGTTTTTCCGTCAAGAAAATCCTCTGAATACGGCTTTAACATAACCGTCGGTATAATTACCAAATCGGTATCAATATCTTTAACCGTTCTGATTAAATCATCAGTTGTAATCAAACCTGCTACGGTAATATCCTGTCCCCAGTATTCGGATTTGACGGGATTTACTGTAACCGTAAGATTTTTTATTTTATTTAACTTCTTAGAAATTTTTTCAATTGCATACTTTGCAGCATAAGAAGCAGCAAAAGTCATTTTAAGAGGTTTTTGCAAAGTTAAAGGCAGCTCTCTTGATTTAAAATCATCCAGAAGCATTCTTAAAGCTCCTACCCCGTCTTCCAGCTGACAGAAACTTCCGTAATATTTTGTCGGCGGAATTTCTCTTTCTGCAAGCAGGAAAAACTCATCAGAACAACAGACTTTTTTATATTTGGCTGCTATATCAAGAGTTTCTGCTGCACATTTTTTGTCAACCTGTACCAGTCCCTCTTTTCTAAATTGAGTAATCCCGACAGGAACAATAGCAACAGATAAAACAGTATTTTTAAGCTCTGCCAAATCAGATAAAGTTCTTTCAAGTTCTTTTCCGTCATTATATCCCGGACATAAAACAATTTGAGCATGAAAAGGTATTTTATTTTTCCTGAACCATTTTAAATTTTCCAAAGCTTTCCCTGCATTTGGGTTCCTGAGCATTTTTACACGCAAATCCGGATTAGTAGTGTGAACGGAAATATAAAACGGTCCTAAATGCATACGTTTAATACGTTCTTTATCTTCTTCTTTGAGGTTAGTCAACGTAATATAAGTTCCCTGCAAATAAGATAGCCTGTAATCATCATCTTTTATATATAAAGTTTCTCTTAATCCTTTGGGCTGCTGGTCAACAAAGCAGAAAATACACTTATTTAAGCAGGGTTTAACTCTGTCAAATACAGCGCTTTCAAAAATTATTCCCAAATCTTCATCGTAATCTTTTTCGAGTTCAATAACTTCAATTTCGCCGTCAGCTTTTTTAATCTCTAAAGTTAAAAAATCAGCTTTGCACATAAAATTATAATCAATCATATCAAGCATTTGAGTGTCATCAATTGATACAATTTCGTCACCTGCCTGAATTTCCAATTCTTCTGCAATAGAACCTTTCAGAACCTCACTAACTTTTGCCGGCATTATCTTTTTCCAATCCTTCAACTATTGTTATAAAATTTGAAAATTCACAAACAGTATTATCAAGAATAATTTTTTGATAAAAGTTTGTATGGTTGTATTCATCTCCTAAAATATTTTGCGCATTGCATTTAAATTGTATTGCCAGAGATTTTATACCAAAAAACATTCTTTTCTTTTCATCTGTATCTAAAACATCAGCACAGGAAAGTTTTACCCTTGCATTTGATAAAAATTGCAGGGGATTATCGCTTAAATCTTCCATTAACAGACGTTTTAATTCTTCTTTACCGTTTTTGGTTAAAGAATAAAATACAGAAAGTTTACCGCCATCAGACATCATTTTTCTGGAACTTATGCACTCTTTAGCTTCCAATCGTCTTAAAGCAGGCTTCAAAGCACCGAAACTCGGCTTTGTATAAGGTGCAAAATTATCTTCAATATGCTTTTGCACAGCATACATAGTCAAATCTCTTTTCAATAAAACGTATAAAATTAAGAGTTCAATCATACAGTTAGGATACCATAAATTGAACTCTTAATCAATTTATTAATAAGTCATCTGCCAGTTGTCGTTGAGGATTTTACCGAAACAGCCGCCGGCTCCGCTACCACTGGATAAACATGCATTATTATACATCTCTGTGCGCTGTTCTTTAGTCATAGGAGCGTATGTTCCATAATCATCTACGACTCCGTTATTATAAAGGTATATCCAGAATAAATCACGTCCTTGAATATTTGGACCTTTTTGTCCGTTAATATCCACCCCTATACTTAGTAATCTGTCTCCGTCAGAATTTATTATAGCTCTAACAGATGCACCACTTGCCAGAACAAATGATTTGTTCGCTCTGTCGTATCCGTCTACGATTGTCCCGTTAAGTTTTTTATATACACTCTCAGCTGCAAAACAGTTGTCCATAGAATCACATTCCTGAACAATCTTGAAGTATTTCTTAAGCCAGTTGTTTACCTCATCATTAGTGGTTAAGCCCGCTTCTTTCAGATTTAAAGCGTTACGTTCAGTCATATACTGAACAGATGCTTGCTGAAATTCATTATAAACCTTATGCAATTGGGTAACATAGCTCTGGCGCTGGTAATTCTGCATCAAAGATGGAACCGTCATTGCTGATACAACGCCGATTAT